>ENA-OQNI01000124-OQNI01000124.1-human-gut-metagenome-genome-assembly--contig:-NODE-124-length-124133-cov-7.312606_pt1 | contig 124133 bp, 140 predicted proteins | sample MGYA00242627_ERZ504876 | MGnify/ENA primary metagenome ERZ504876 (study PRJEB26092, sample SAMD00036386) | human gut metagenome | host: Homo sapiens | study: EMG produced TPA metagenomics assembly... | reverse complement strand
CGGACCCCTATGGAAGTCCATGACCGTCTACTGGCTGCATAGCACCCAGCACCATATGGTATGCAGGAAGGATTTTCATGCGTAAAATGTAAATTATTTCGCTGTCTACTTGACGGGGTGCACACCATCCATCCCACAGCAGACACGGTAAACGATTTTAAGCATAACACATCCCCTCGAAACAGTATTTGAGGGAACAGGCAGGGACTGGACGCTCGCTGAAAGATTGAAGTAGTCCGTCTCTCCAAAGATAAGGTTACAGGGTTCTATGCCCTATTCATTGGTGCTTGAAAGAGCGTCCGGCACACATACAAATGCAGTCCAGCCGAAACTGAGCCTACTCACCTCCACGTGCTCTGTAGTGTGTCTGCTCCCTCAAACACATTCTAACAAATTTTGACTTGCTGCGTTAGAGGTGCTGGGTTTCATTCCCTTTGGTGCCTTGGAGCGCAGCGGAAAGGTATGGTCATACAAATGAAAATATGTTTCAGTTACATTATGGAATAACGAAATGTAGTTCAAATGATTTGTTCAAGCAACTTATAGAATATAGAAGTGTATCCACATTGAATGAATCTTGCGAAGGTCAATTGATGCCTCAAATTTATTCGCAAGGAAGAACAAAAGCGATATTATGCAAACCAAGTGAAAATAAAATAGTAATATTGTTTTTGGAATCTGAATTAAATGCTAAAGAAAATTATATGAAAGCGAAAGACCTTGATTTAAAGGTTAAAACACTATTTGAATGATTTAAAACTATAAATTCCTATTTGTCATGGCAGATATAGATTATCATGAAAACGGAGGAAACAAATATGGGTTATCAAGACGAGGACGAGCTGAGCGAGGAAGGCTTTCTGGAGATGTTGGCGGACTATGAGAAGCTGGAAAAATTGCAGGAGCAGTACCGAAAGCTCCCCCATTCGCCCCAGCGGGTGGAGCTCTGCCGGGAGGCTGTGGCTGTGGCGGACCGGCTGGAGGAGCCCTCGGAGCAGCTGGCGGGCCGCTTTGACCTGGCCTATGCCTACATATTTGGAGACGATCCGGCCAAGGCCCTGCCAGTGTGCGCAGAATTTATGCAGCTCCATCAGGAAAATCCCGGCGAGTTGGGAGAGGCCGAGGGAGACGCCGTCATTTCGGTAGCCATGCTGGCCAGCTCCATCGCCCGCCGCCTGCCCCAGATCCCCCTGGAGCAGTGCGAAAGCCTGCTGGCAGAGTTCCGGGATCAGGTCCGGACCTACGGCCTGGGCGAGCGGCTGTGGCAGTGCCATGCCGGGGAATTTGCCATGATGACCGGGGATTTGACCGCGCTGGAGGAACATCTGGAGCGGTTCCGGGCGGCGGAGCGGGATGATGTGTCCGACTGCGCGGTGTGTGAGACAGGCGCAATGGCGGAGTATCTGCTGGCCCTGGGCCGCAGGACGGAGGCTGTCGCCCTGGTGGAGGAGCTTCTGGAAAAGCAGGAGTTCTGCGAGGAACAGCCCTGGAAGCTCCTCTCCATCCTCACCGATGACGCGCTGGCGCGGAACGATCTCCGGGAGGCAGAACGTTTTTCCGCCGCCATGGTGATCCAGCCCATCAAAGCTGCCGCAGACCTGCGCCGGGTGGGCACCCTGCTGCGGATGAAGGGAGCCTCCGGCGATTGGAGGGACGGATCGAAGCTGCTGAAAAAAGCCCTGCTCTGGACGGCCAACTTCTGGGATCAGGAGCTGCTGTTCTATTTCTATCTGGGGGCGGCCAGCTTCTGTCAGGCATACAGTGCAGAACATACGGAAATCAAGCTCCCCCCTGTTCTTGGCTTCACAGACTGCCCTGAAAACGGCGTGTATGACTGTGTTGCCCTGACCCAATGGTTCTGGAGCCGGGCGGAGGAGATCGGCGCACGCTTTGACCGCCGCAACGGCAGTTCCAATTACCGGGAGCGGCTAAAGCGGCTGATGAATGATCCTCTCAAAAAAGAGGAAAGCAAAATGGGAGAGATAGAACAGGAGCAAGAAGAACTTCTGGAAGAGGCCTTGGGCGAAAGCGGGCAGAGCCGCAAGGGCTCCTTCGCCGGTTTCGTCCTGCTGTCCGAAGGAGAATGGGACAAGCAGCAGTTCATCCGGGACATGAAAGAAAAGTGGAACATCGCCGTAGTGGAGGACGCGGACCAGCGCGATGATGCAGTGGTGTTCGAGGTGGATGACATGATCGCAGCCGTCAGCCTAATGCCTGCGCCCATCCCCAATGGAGAGGCTGAGGCTAACGCAGAAAATAACTATTTGTGGAAGGACGCTGTGAAAGTTGCCAAGGAGCACCGCGCCCACCTTATGGTGGCGGTGCTGGGCAAAGAGGAAAATATTCTGGAGAAGGGCATGTTCTACACCAAGCTGGCAGCCGCCTGTTGCCGGCAAAAATATGCTGTTGGTGTTTACACCAGCGGCGTGGTGTTTGAACCCCGATTCTATGAGAGTTTTGCCGACATGATGCAGGAAGGCGAACTGCCCATCTTCAACTGGGTTTGGTTCGGCCTGTATCGGAGCAAAGGCGGCCTGAATGCATATACCTATGGCATGGATGTTTTCGGCAAGGATGAGATGGAAGTGCTGAACGCTGACGCTGAACCGGACGATCTGAGGAACTTCCTGGCAAGCCTTACTGGCTTTGTACTGGAAAACAATATAGAGCTCCAAGATGGGAAGACCATCGGCTTTACGGCAGAGGATAAGCACACCATTACCCGCAGCCCCGGTGTAAGCCTCCCAGAGGAGCAGATGACCTTGAAAATCAGTTGGAACCCTTTGGATGATGGTGGTGAGGATGATTCGGACGGCGAAAACCCCAAGGATGAAGGTCAGAACGAACCCGAAGTCTACACCGAGGATGAAGTGGAGGCTATTGAAGATCATATTGAGAGGTGTTTCGGTCCGGTCGAAACTGTGCTCCATGAGTTGGTCTCCCCTGATATTCATGTGGATATCTATGTGGTTGCGCCTTCCGAGGAACGCAATTACTATACCCTGCTCACTATGGGTATGGGCGCCCACCGAATGAATGTCCCAAAGGAGCTGGCGGAATACAAGCTGGAACGGGCGGAGTTGGCCATCGCCCTCCCAGCAGACTGGAAGCTGAATCAGGAATCCATACAGGACGAGCGGTGGTACTGGCCCATCCGTCTGCTCAAGGCTTTGGCCCGTCTGCCCATTGTCAATGATACCTGGCTGGCCTGGGGACATACCATGGACAACACAAGACCTTTCGCAGAGAACACGGAGCTCTGTGCCTTCATCCTGGCAGGAGCGCAAAGCCCGGTGGAAGGCTGTCAGGTCTGCACACTGCCGGATGGCGATGAGATCAACTTCTATCAGGTGCTTCCCCTCTATCGGAATGAATTGGAGTATAAGCTGCAGCATGACGCAGACGCTCTGCCGGATAGAATGGCGGATATCAGCTTTGTGGTGCGCACGGATCGTCGGAATATCATTCGATGAATGATATTCCTGCGATAAGATATAGACAGAAGAGGAGGCATCACTATGGGACTTGACATCTACGCCGGAACATTGACCCGGTACTATTCTCACAACTGGAAAACAGTTATCCAGCAGTGGGCGGAGGAAAACGGATATACCTACAATCGGATCACCCTGCATGGGGAATCCGGCAGCAACAAGGAGGGGCCCTCGCCGGATGAGGTCCAGGCGAGGGTGGAGGACTGGCGGGATCAGATCTTAAGCGCCATTTCTCAACCGGGCCAGCCCCCCTACACCCCATGGCCGGAGGACAACGAGAAGCCCTATTACACCGACAAGCCGGATTGGGATGCCTTCGGCGCCATGCTGCTGGTGGCCGCCTGCCATACATACGGGGAACCAGTACCGCCCACAGTGGAGAAGGACTGGGACTTCTGGGAGCATCCCCTGATCGCCCGTCTCGCAACGGATGAGGAGCGGGTGTGGTCTCTGTTCCGGGAGGCCACCTGGTGGCTGCCTCTTGCAGACTGTTTCCTGATCCGAGGCCCTTTGCCTACGAAGAGCAGCGCTGTGATTTGCACTGTGGGCGGACTGCGAAAGGAATTGGAAGAATTGAACCAACTGGCATGGCAGGCCGATGAGGATACCATCCTTGATTGGGCAGACACAGAGGGATACCCGGTAGACGGGACCGTTGGCCCGAATGGACAGTACAGCAAGGCAGACATCCCGGAACACACCCAGTATGACACCCAATCCCTGGCCAAATTCGCCTTCTCCATGTTCTGGCGGGCCATGCGGTTCGCCGAGAAACAGCAGGTGCCCATTTTGCTGGATTATTAAGGAGGAAACCAAATGAGCAATCAAGTTTTCCAGCAAAATCTGGACGACAAAAAAGGCCCACAACCCGGCGGCCCCTATCTCATTCAGATGCTGTTCAAAGAGCCGGTAGAAATGCCGGACAAAGAAAAAATGACTGCCTTCATGGAGAAACACATCGGATCAACAGAGTGCTTCTGTTATGATAAGAAAATGGCCGGCTTTGCCGCACAGGAGCATATTGCAGAGTTCAAGGACGGAAAATGCCCGGTGCAGCTGATGGTGATGAAATGCGACAAGTTCAAGGGCAAAGGCTTTGATGCCTTCCTGATGAGCCAGATGTGGGACTGCCAGGAGGACCGGGAGCGGATCTTCCGGGAGTGCAAATATCAGGTGGTGGCCACCGATATGCTGGCTGCGGCGCTTCCGGCGCTGGAGCGTGCCAACCTGGATGCCGACTTTCTGGAGGCTCTGGCGGAGCTGTACCCCACCTGTGAGGCATTCTATTTCCAGAACTGCGGCAAGCTGTTTCTGGCAGAGGATGTGCGCTCCCATCAGATTGAGGGCCCGGATCGGTTCATCCGCTTTGGCGTCAATGTCCGATTCTTCAACATTGAGGGTACGGAGGATATGCTCATCGACACGGTGGGCATGGGCACCCTGTTTCTGCCTGACCTCCAGTACCACTTCCATGGCATGGACCCCAATTGGGTGGTAAACCATGCCTACAATGTGGCGTCGTACATTCTGGCAAATGACAATCCCATTGAGGACGGGGAGACGGTGGATGGTGTGGAGGATGGCCAGATGAGCCGGGATGTCCAGTGGAAATGCCGGTATGAGGACGCCCTGATCCAGCCGCCCAGAGCGGTGCTGGACATCAACATGGGAGAGTACGCGGCCGGGAACCGTGATTGACATCCATAACTGGAGGCATACTGATGCAAAAGCAAAGCAATATCAGGATCTTGGAGATTTTGAAATATCTCTATCTTCGGACGGATGAGGAGCATCCCGTCACCGTAGCCGATATACTGGACTATCTCAAGGGCAAGGGAATCCATGCGGTGCGACAGACAGTGTATGGGGATCTGCAGGACCTTATTTTAGCTGGTGTCGATATCGTAGTTACTAAGAGCACGCAAAACCAATATTTCATAGGTAACCGTTTGTTTGAGTATCCTGAATTAAAGATGCTGACGGATGCCGTTGCATCCTCCAAGGTCATATCGGCGGAAAAAACAAATGAACTCATCCAGAAACTCTGCCGGCTGACCTGTGAGGCAGAGGCCATGCAGCTTCGCCGGTTGGCGGCGATTTCGAGCCGGATCAAACCACATAATGAGAAGGTCTATTACATCATCGACGGTGTCCAGAATGCCATCCTGGAAAATCGGCAGATCCAGTTCCAGTATTATGAGTACACACAGCAGAAAGAGCGAGTTCTCAAGCATAACGGCTATTTTTATAAGCTGGACCCTTACGCCCTGGAATGGAAAAACGACCACTACTATCTGATCGGATATTCCCACAAGCACCATGGCATGGCACATTTCCGTGTGGATCGGTTGGCCGGAATTGAGATCCTGGAATCCACCTATGTGCCTCAACCTGATTTCGATGTAGCCGACTATACCAATAAGATGATCGATATGTTTGCGGCCGGTCATACTGTCCTCGTCGAACTCCTCTGTGAAAATCGGTTCATGAAAACAATCGTGGACGATTATGGAGAGGCCGTTCCCACACATCCATACGATAGTGAGCATTTTGTGGCTCAAATCGAAGTGAACCCCAGCGGGACCTTTTATGGATGGGTATTCAAGTTCATGGGCGGAGTCAAAATTACTGCTCCCCAGAAGTGCGTGGAGGAAATGGCGCGGATCGCCCGCACATTCCTGTAACAGCGGGGCGAGGTGTTACGATAATTTAACACCTCGTCCCGATTTCTTTTTTACTCCTTGTATCGAACATTTGTACCAGTTATAATATAAGCAAGATGTTCGCAGCTGAGCGAATTAAACACAAGGGGAGGAATGCGACATGACCTTTGGGGCATTCATCGGGACAAGGCGCAAAGCGGCCAAGCTGAATCTCCGAGACACAGCCAAATATCTCGGAATTGCTTATGGATACCTCTGCGACATTGAGCAAGGGCGGCGTCCCGCACCAGAAGGGCAGTTTGTGGATCGAATTTCCTCCTTCCTGGAGTTGGACAAGCAGGAGCATGAATTGCTTTTAGACTTAGCTGCGGAGTCCAGGCAATCTGTTCCTGCGGATCTGCCGGATTATATCCGAACTCATGATATTGTCCGGGCGGCCCTGAGAGTCGCAAAAGAAGTTGACGCTACGGATGAGGAATGGACGGCGTTTATGGAAATGCTGAAAAGCCGTCAAAGCTGAGGAGGGATTTCCTTGTATGCGCCTAAGTACCGACTGGAAGCCATCGAAACCATCGGTCGAAAGATTCTGCTGGAATATGATTGCACACTGCTGGAAGGTCCTCCTCAGGCGATCCCAATCGAAACGATCATTGAAACAAAGTTTAATCTGACTCTGGAGTACCATACCCTTCGCAAAAATGGGAGCGTCCTTGGAGAAACCATTTTTGATGACGGAGCAGCCATTTTATATGACCGAACAGAGAGGCAATACCGTTTGATTGCTGTGAAGGCTGGGACAATTTTGATTGATGAACGTCTCTGTATAGACAGGCTTCTTGGGAGAATGCGCTTTACCTGCGCTCATGAACTGGGACACTGGGTCCTGCACCAGAAATTATACTCTGGCACTGGCGATGTTGCGGCCTATGATGGTAAAACTTCCTCGGATGAAAGCTGTGGTTTCATTGAGCGGCAGGCAGATGCTCTTGCAACAGCCCTTTTAATGCCTATACCTCAAGTAAAAAAATGCTTTTACCGTCTCCGTCCGGGCAAAAGCAAGGAGTGCTTGGTCACGGAAATGGCGCGGATCTTCCAAGTGTCAAAACAGGCAATGCGGATTCGGTTGGAAGTTCATAATTTACTATAAGCTTGGCTTAGTAAGGCCCTCTTCCTTAAGAGGGCCTCCGGCTTTCACAGTATTCGAAAAGTGTTTTGTTATCTTGTTTGTTCGCAACTTAGCGAACATGGGAGGAGGAGAAAAAATGCGGAAAGAGAGTGTTACTGTCCAAAAGTGCAAAAAACAGATGGCCTCCCTTGGATTTGACAGCCAGCTGGCCTACCATCGGGTAAAGCTGATCCTGAAGATCTACCGGGATGTGGTGTGGGTCCTCAGCGAGCGCGCGGAGGAGCTGCATGAATATGCATGGGAACTCGGAAACCGGGACGCTGATGCCGGCCTCTGCTATCTGGAAAACTTTGCCCCGGATATCGACCTCCAGGAATTTGAGGAGAAGGTCTGCTGCGTCATGGAGAGCCGCATGCTGGTCGATGTGATCGACCGAGCCCTGCTCCGCCTGAAACGGTATCCGGATCGTGGAGAACTCTATTATGAAATCCTGACCAAGCAATTCATTCATCGTTTCAACAGCACAGAGAAGGAACTGCTGGACGAGCTGAACATGGAGCGGAGTGTTTTCTATGACCGAAAGCGCGAGGCGCTTTTCCTGTTTTCTGTCTGCCTCTTTGGATATGCGGTTCCAGAACTTCAAGAGGACTTAGATGCACCCCGACTATTTCCCGACTAATTCCCGATGAAAAACCGACCCAATCCCTACTCCCTTCCGACTTTGCCTCTGTTATACTCGGTACAGTGGCAGGTATGCTCAAAAATGAATAACTTAACGAGTTAGAGGCCCCAGACGCTGAAAAGCATCTGGGGCCTCTTTGCTCCTGCCGCAATATGGCGGCAGGAGTATGCCGGGGACGCTGAAATGCGTCCCCGGCTTTTTTCTGCCCGGTACCAGGAGGGCCGGCGTGTTACAGGAGGGGTTTGTCTACTGCCAACACCCAAATCGGTGCAGAGGGCCTCCGGCTTCTGAGATTTTGACTTTTCAAAATTTCAGAAGAAACGGAGGACTGCCTCATGGCAGAGGAAAGGAAATATTGTCTTAGAGTAGAGGGACATCTGGTAGAGGTCACAAAGGATGTTTATCTGACCTATTACCGAGTGGAACGTCACACCAAAACATTGGATGAGAAAGATGTCCGAAACGGAAAGGTCTCATACAGTGATTTGGATACGGAAGAAACCCTTGGAGAAGAAATGGTTCCAGATCCTAATGCTGAGAGCGTGGAAGACAAAGCGGTTGGCAATATCCTACTGCAGGAACTGCGTCAGTGTTTGGCACAGCTCCCTCTGGAGGAGCAGAATCTGATCCGTGCCTTGTATTTTGAGGAGCTGACGGAGCGTGAGTATGCCAAACAAATCAATATCTCGCAGAAGGCGGTGAATAAGCGCCGCCATAAAATTTTGAGTAAACTCCGGACTTTGATGAAAATAAAATAATTTTTTGGTTCTCAACCCCCTCACGAACTCGGCTTAGTAGTGAGGGGGTTGAATTATCTCCCCCCTCGGGTTCCTTGAAAACCGAATACCCAACCATCTGAATACCTTCCTGACGGGGCCCTTTGAAAAAGGGCGAGCGACTCCGGAGGATGCGCCAAGACCACCTGTAGATGCACAGCGCAAGGTTGCGAACGAAGACACCCATACATTTCTGTTCGGTTCTGACAACCAGGCTGACCTACATCTATCAACGACGGCCAAATAAGGTGCCGAGCGGTTCCATCCGTCCGCAAAACAGCCGATGGCAAGCTGTATCGCAATGATTCCGTCAGGGACAATGATACTTCCGTCCAGTCCCAGCCCCCACCGGAATGGGGATCAAGCAAGGAGGGCGGCCGCGAGAGATCCTCGCGGGGGTGAGACTCCCATGACGCGGTGGAGCCAGCCGCGGTTCAGATGATTGCCCTGAAGAGCCGGTGCCGGCGGCACAGGCTTTTGCGCTTGGGGAAGTAGTGTCGAATACGAGCGCAGCCCGAGAAAGACAACACAAATGTGAAGTCTTAATATCAGAAGCCATGGGGACCGCTCTTGCCCCCTGCTTCAGTCTCCGGTTAATGAGGATCTTTTTACGATACGAATCCTAAATGAACACAGGAGAAATTGGAGTTAGTCAAGGGCGGGAGCGGTCCCTATTTTTGTGGTATTAAGCCGCAACTTATTAAGGAGGTGTATCTCATGAGAACATATTTCCCACACGAGATCCATCGGGGCGAGCTCTATTATGCGGATCTGAGGCCAGTAGTTGGATCTGAGCAAGGCGGCATACGCCCTGTGCTCATTCTGCAGAACAATATGGGCAACCGGCATAGTCCTACAGTGATAGCTGCTCCTGTTACAAGCAAGATGGGGAAAGCGAGGCTGCCCACCCATGTAAGCCTAAACAAGCACTCGAGTGGCCTGCACTGTGGTTCTACAATTCTTTTGGAGCAACTCCGTACCATTGACAAGTCCAGGCTCAAGGGAAGAATTGGGATGTTAAGTGAGCCTGAGATGAAACGGATCGACTGGGCGCTCGGGATCAGCATTGGTCTGGCAGAAGGGTATGATTAAAATATAAGCTGTGTGATCGTCAACCTACTGTGGCAGTCCTTTTGCAACAGCCAGTAAATTTTCTCAGTTTAACGCCAGAATGATGGAGTGTCACACTTTTGCCCAATTTTTGCGGAGGTTTTCGTTGGGCTTGATGAATAGATAATACAGAAGTTTCGTGGCATTGTAGTATAACAGACGAGGAGGTGGTATGATAGAATACAGAGAAGTGTACTTTCGAATCCGCAGCTCCTATCGGTACGACAGTGGTTGGCCGGACAAAGGCGTCGAGCACGCCTTCCGGGATGAGACACGCACCTTGTTTCAGTCGGCAGGCTGGGAGCTGCATCCCGCCAGGGAAGACAGCAGTTCCAGCGACATAGTCACGAAGGGTCAGCAGGATCTGTATCTCCACCCCATGAATTTCAGCGGAGTGATCCAGACCGATGAGATCCCCCGGCTCCAGGCGCTCTTTGAGGGGGTGCAGACCTTCCAATGCCAGGGAGTGGACTGCTATGAGCGGTACTGGGAACTCTCAGACGAGGAATACATGGCACAGCTGGAGGCCAGACGCGATGAGATCATAGAGGCCATTCTGAAGCGGTACCAGACGAAGCGGAAGAACCTGTATGTCACAGGCCCAGCCGAGCTGAGCATTGCGAAACAGTTCTCCGTCCATAGGCTCTGCGACAAGGATGGAAAAAACAACTTGGCAAATCGCTATGTGGGGGAGCTGGTGGAGCGCCTCATCCGAGAGGGCCGCCTGGTGACGGCGGAGACCCGGAATGGCCTCGGCATCCGCACGGCGGCCGGCACGGAACTCCGGCAGCGGGAAGAACCCCTCCCGGGACAGCAACAGATGACCCTGTAAGCGGGGAGAGAGGTGATCAGGTGTCGGTTTATATTACAGGCGATACCCACGGCGGATTACAGAGGTTCGGGGGCAAATACTTCCCTCAGCAGAAAAACATGGGCCGTGAGGATTATGTGATCGTCACAGGCGACTTTGGAGGGCTGTGGGACGGAAGTCCCAAAGACCAATACTGGTTGGACTGGTTGGAGGAAAAGCCCTTTACCACCCTGTTCGTGGACGGGAACCATGAGAACTTCGATCTCCTGAATGCCCTTCCGGAAAAGCGTTGGAACGGCGGACGTGTTCATGTGGTGCGGGAGCATGTCCTTCATCTCATGCGGGGGCAGGTCTTCACCTTCGGCGGTCTGACCTGGTTCACTATGGGCGGCGCGTCCTCCCACGATATCCAGGACGGCATCCTGGACCCAGCCGATCCGGACTTTGAGCGGCAGTATTGGCTGATGCGGAGGCTGCGGGCCATGTTTCGGGTGAAGGGCGTGTCCTGGTGGTCGGAGGAACTGCCCAGCGCGGAGGAATACAACGAGGCGCTGGCGAATCTGGAGCGGGCAGGCTGGGCGGTGGACTGCATCCTGACCCACTGCGCCCCCAGCAGTATCGTCAAAAAGCTCAACCCCGGCTACGGAACGGACGAGCTGACGGACTTCCTGGAAACAGTGAAACAGCGGTGCCAATTCGCCTACTGGTTCTTCGGGCATTACCATAAGAACCAGATCGTGGACGAGCGGTACATCCTCCAGTGGGAGCAGATCTCCGGGCTGGAGTTTTAAGTGCAGAAGTGAGCAAGAGGAGGCTGATTGCCTGCCTCTTGTTCGCTTTCAATATGAGTATTCGCTGGGTCGCCCCCACGGTGAACCGCGGTAGAAACCATAGAACTACTGTGCTATAATGGCATCGTAAGGGGGCGGTACAGTGGCCATCGAAAACGGAGAGTGGATCATGCGGGGACTGGACTGGGATGACCCCAGCCGTGTCCAGACGTGGGAGGACCTCATTGATCTGATCAACGAGGTCGGTTTCCTGCCCTTGTTCAAAAACGAGGTGGACGGTTTCTCCGTGGAGGAAAACACAGGAGACCTCTACTGGTGGACTGGCGACGAGGAGCAGGACCCGTGGGAATGGCGGTGCCTCATGGCCCGCAGCGGGAAAGTGGCCTATGGAAAGTTTTTCGGCAAAAAGGCCGGCTTCATCTCCAGAGCTTGGTTCCCCCACTTCGCCAACTGGCGGCGGGATGGATACGACTTCGACAGCCGCTGGGACGAAGAGCTGGCCCCCATGCGCCAGAAGCGGATCATGGACTGCTTTTCCATCCAAGAGGATTGGTTCTCCTTTGCCCTGAAACAGCGGGCCGGCTTCGGCAAGGGCGGTGAAAAGAACTTCGAGGGTACCGTCACCGACCTGCAGATGGGTGGTTACCTCTTGATTCGGGACTTCCGGCAGCGAATCAATAAACGGGGCGCACCCTACGGCTGGCCCCTCTCCATCTACACCACCCCGGAGGCCCTGTGGGGCTATGACCACATTTCTTCCGCCTATTCCGTGGATCCGGCGGAATCCAAAACCATGATTTATGAACAGGTAGGGAAGAACTTTCCGGACGCGGCCCCGGGGGAACTGGACGCCGTGCTGGGTTGGACCCGATAATGGGACAGCGATTGTGAGATACTAATTAAAATGGAAGGAGGGAGCGGGCATGAAAGAACGGACCTATATCTGCTGTGACCTGAAATCGTTCTACGCCTCGGTGGAGTGCGTGGAGCGGGGGCTGGATCCCATGACCACCAACTTGGTGGTGGCAGACAAGCGGCGCACGGAGAAGACGATCTGCCTGGCCGTCTCCCCCTCTCTGAAAGCCTACGGTATCTCTGGCCGGGCCCGGCTGTTCGAGGTGGTACAGCGGGTGGCAGAGGTAAACGCCAAGCGGAAATGGGACGCTCCAGGCCATCAGCTCACCGGCGCCTCCTGGAACGATCCTGAAGTACAGGGGAACCCTGCCTTGGCTCTGGACTATATCGTGGCTCCGCCCCGGATGGCTCATTACATCGACTGGAGTACGAAAATCTACAGCGTCTATCTGAAATATATCGCCCCAGAGGACATCTTCCCCTACTCCATCGACGAGGTGTTCATGGACATCACCAACTACCTGGACACCTATAAGATGACGGCGCGGGAACTGACCCGCACCATTATCCTGGACATTCTGAAGACTACCGGCATCACCGCTGCGGCGGGAATGGGTACCAATCTATATCTTGCCAAGGTTGCCATGGACATCGTAGCCAAGCACGTCCATCCAGATCAAGATGGAGTGCGGATTGCCAAACTCAATGAGATGACCTACCGCCGTCTTCTGTGGACCCACCGCCCCCTGACGGATTTCTGGCGGGTAGGCAAGGGCTATGCCAATAAGCTGGAGGCTCACGGACTATATACCATGGGCGACATCGCCCGGTGTTCCATCGGCAAACCCGGAGATTACCACAGCGAGGAACTGTTGTACCGGCTGTTCGGCGTCAATGCGGAGATTTTGATCGACCACGCCTGGGGCTGGGAGCCCTGCACTATTGCGGACGTGAAAGCCTATAAGCCGGAGAACAAAAGTATCGTCTCCGGGCAAGTCCTGCAGTGTCCCTACGACTTCAAGAAAGCCAGGCTGGTGGTGCGGGAGATGGCGGACGCCCTGGCCTTGGATTTGGTGGACAAAGGGCTGGTGACCAACCAGCTGGTACTCACCGTGGGCTACGACTGGGAGAATCTGGACGACCCAAGCCGCCGTCAGAGCTACCGCGGCCCGGTGACCACTGATCGCTATGGCCGGAAGATCCCCAAGCACGCCGTGGGGACAGAGAACTTCCCCTACACTTCTTCCGCCAGCGATCTGCTGAAGGCGGTGAGTGCCCTTTACGACCGGATCGTGGACGAGAATCTACTGATCCGCCGACTGAGCATCAGTGCCAACAAGCTGCTCCCCGAGGTTGATGTGCCCAAGGATGAGGCAGAGCAGTTGGATCTGTTCACCGACTACGCCGCCAAGGAGCAGCAGGAGCAGGCGGACGAGGCCGCCCATGCCCGGGAGCGGAAGATTCAGGAGGCCATGCTGGGGATCAAGAAGAAGTTCGGCAAGAACGCCATCCTCAAGGGGATGAACCTGGAGGAGGGGGCCACTGCCCGTGAGCGGAATCAGACCATAGGAGGACATCACGAATGAGCGGGCCATACGATGACATCATCAATTTGCCCCATCCCACATCGACAAAGCATCCCCGGATGCCTATGTCGGATCGGGCTGCTATTTTTAGCCCCTTCGCCGCCCTCACAGGCCACGCCGCTGCCATCCAGGAGACTGCCCGTCTGACAGACCAGCGGATGGAACTGGACGAGGACACCAAGGCTATGCTGGACCTCAAGCAACAAATTCTGGCTGACAGGATTGCAGAGCGACCGGAGATCTCTGTGGTCTGGTTCCGCCCGGATGCGAGGAAGGAAGGCGGCCAGTATGTCACGACCGTGGGTCAGCTGAAAAAAGTCGATGACATTGCGAGAATCCTGCAACTTGCCGACGGCACAACGATCCCTCTGGACGAAGTTCTTGAACTCCGGAGCGACTGCTTCCACGGGATTTTTCAGGATGGGTAGATGTAAGAATGATGTAACCCCTTGTAACCCCTCCCCATTTCCCAGAAAGAGGTTATATATGTACCGGCTGTCCCTTTGGGATAGCCGGTATTTTTATGAAGCCACAACTCTTCTATTAGTCAACACATACGGGGCCGCCTGCTGGCCCCAGTAGGTGGCCTCCCAATGCAAGGAGGCAGAAAATGAAGAAACAGTCGATGTTTGAAAATTACCCGGATGTCGTGGAGGTGGATGACCTTCGAAAAATGCTCGGCGGCATCAGCAAGAAATTGGCCTACAGATTACTATCAGATCAGGAAATTCGGAGTGTACGTGTCGGCAGAACCTATAAGATTCCCAAAATCTGCGTAATCGAGTATCTGATGGGTGAGGAAATGTGTCACATCAACCTCTCCTAAAGCCCACAAATTTGCCTGTTCCCTCATCGGATAACGTAGAAAAGTCGAGTGCTTTTTCTACGTTTAAAGTATAGCTATTCGAACCCATCTGTGGTATGTTGGGGGTGTCAACAGCAGGCAAATTTATACTTGTTATGACAAAGGAGGACTATCATGATAACAGGATGCCTGCAGCAGAAAAATGGATACTATTATGTGCTTTTATACCTCAAGGTAGACGGAAAGCGGAAGGTCAAATGGATATCAACCAAATTGCCAGTGTCCGGAACCAGTGAGCGCAAGGCAAAAAGAGCGTTTGATGAGATCCGAAGCCAGTTTGAAAAAGAGTACGAGGAGCAGTTGCAACGTGAGGAACAGGAACGCATTCTGGAGCAGACTGTTCCCCATGATGCACGGTTGGAGTTCTCGGACTACATGAACAAGTGGCTGAATAGTGTGCGCTCTACGATCGCCACCGCAACATACCAGAGCTATGCCAATATGCTCAAGGCCCGCATTATCCCCTACTTCGAACCGCGCGGAATTGCGGTGATGGATTTGACACCTCAAGACATTGAAGATTTTTATCAAAAGGTGCTGGCAGACGGATGCACGACAAATACCGTGATACATTACCACGCAATCATCCGAAAAGCTCTGCAAAGCGCAGTCCGGAAGGATATCATCGCCAAAAATCCCGCCGACAAAGTAGACCGGCCGAAGAAAAACGTTTATCATGGCACTTTCTACAGTGAGGAAGAAATGCTGGAGCTGTTTGATGCGGTGGAAGGCGATCCCCTTGAACTGTGCGTGAAGATTGCCGCCTATTACGGTCTGCGCCGAAGCGAGGTGTTGGGGCTGAGATGGAGCGCCATCGATCTGGAGCGCAAGACCATCTCCATCAGCCACAAGGTCATCGAGGCAGAGGTGAATGGGAAATTCGTCCCTGTTGGAGAAGATGTACTGAAAACCAAGTCCAGTTTTCGGACATTACCCCTCATCCCTGCAGTGGAAAAACTGATCCTGGCAGAAAAAGAAAAGCAGGAGATGTACAGAAGACTGTTCAAAAAGTCCTACTGCAGAGATTATCTCGAATACATCTGTGTAGATCAATGTGGCAGACTTCTACGTCCGAATTATGTGACAGAACACTTCAGCTGGATCATTGAGAAATACGGCTTGCGGAAAATCCGGTTCCACGATCTACGGCATACCTGCGCAAGTCTTCTGCTTAACAGCGGAGAAAATATCACAATGAAGCAGATCCAAATATGGCTGGGACATAGTACCTATTCCACAACAGCAGACATCTACGCACACTTGGATCACAATGCACAGCAGGCTCCTGCAAATACAATGAATGGTATGTTCATTCGCGGGGCCAAAGATTGTGCGGTGCAGCCAATATAAAAAAGCTGGCAGTGATTTCACACTGCCAGCTCTGGCGGAGGAGGTGGGGGTCGAACCCACGCGCCGGTCACCCGACCTACGAGATTTCGAGTCACGCCTCTTCACCACTTGAGTACTCCTCCGTATCTTTCAAACACCTGCTCCTGTAGATAAAGCAAAGTGTTAGAAAAAGCGTAGATATTCAATTTTCCAAAAGCGTAGATAAACCGGAATCCCAGTCAAATCAAGGGGCTGCGGGGTCAGGTGGAGATATGGCCTACACGATTTCGAGTCAGCCCCGTTATGACCACTTCGATACCGCTGCATATAGAGATCAGCCTGTCATAAATCAGACTATACCATAGAATAGCAGAACGGGCGGAAGAAATCAAGAGAAACCCTAAAAAATCTAAGGTATTTCAAAATTGAATTCAGGTGTGGACCAGAGGGTCACTTGTATTTTAGAATAAATCCTGATACAATACCCAAAACTTTTGGAAAATGAGGCGGCAACATGGAACAGTACCGGGTAGTGGATACTCCTCAGGGAGCGCTGACTTACCTGCTGGTGAAAAAGCGGGTCAAAAATCTGAATCTGCGGCTTAACCGTCAAGGACAAGCGATTTTGTCTGTACCTCTTCGCTGCCCCGAGGAGCAGGCAGACCAGTTTATTCGTGAGAAAAGCGGCTGGATTTTGCGCAATCAACCTGCGCCCCAATCTCAGCCGCTGCCGCCGCCGGTAGATCGGGAGAAATGTAAGCGGCTGCTGGGAGAGGCGGTGCTTCGGGTCTATCCATTGGTATCGGATGCGGGAGTGCCGCTGCCTCAGGTTCGGGTACGGAAGATGAAAAGCCAGTGGGGAAATTGCCACTACCGCCAGGGATACATTACGTTAAATAGCGCTCTGGCCCGCTGTCCCCAGGAACTGCGAGACTATGTAGCCCTCCATGAACTGGTCCACTTTCTTCACCACGACCACGGCCCGGGCTTTTACGCCGCCATGGATATCCGGATGCCGGACTGGCGGCGGCGTCGCAAGGCTCTGCGGGAGTATATATGTGCGTTAGATGAGTAAATTCTTTATCAACAAAAATTTATTGAAAAACAATAAATAAATATTGACATTCAAAACAGAGGACGCTAGAATAGCCTCAAAGACAAGGAGGGCTTTCTATGGGTAAGAGTAATGTGGAAAAATTGGCTCGCTTGCTGAAAGGGCTTGTGCTGGCGGTTTTTATCTGTAATCTTATCGCCTTATTCTTCGTTCCCTGTGTCGTTTTGCTGTCTCCACTGGGGCTGTTTCAGCAGTTAGCGGACCGGATCTTGCACCTGCTGCAGATCCGCCCCTTTGGCGAGGATGACGTCTATGTGCCTATGCTGGGATTGGCATTCGTTGCTTGGGCAGAGATCTGGAAAGACTGGGTCCACGTAGCATATTCCGCGTTTTTGCTCCTGTGCGGCGGCTGCACAGCGATGATCTTAAACCGGGCAAACCACATTTTGAATACCATCCTAAAAACAAGTCCCTTTGTGCGGGAAAACGCGAGAGCCATGAAACAGGCGGCCGTTTGCTGCTGGGTGATTTCCGGTGCGGCTGTGGTGCGTGTTGTGGCGGAAATCGTAGCACTTCGGAACGTAGCGCCTTTGATTACCTATAATGCGGTGGCGATTCCTATTTTCTTTATGGCCGGTTTGCTGTTTCTGGTCATGTCCGCCCTATTTGGTCAGGCGGCGGAGCTGAAAGAGGACCAGGATCTGACCATTTAAGGAGGGATGTTCCGTGGGGATTGTAGTGAATCTGGATGTGATGATGGCCAAACGGAAGATGTCCCTGGGAGAACTGGACCAGAAAGTAGATATTACCATGGCCAACTTGTCTATTTTAAAAAACAATAAGGCACGGGCGGTACGTTTTTCCACTCTGGAGGCCATCTGCAAGGCGCTGGACTGCCAGCCGGGAGACATTTTGGAGTATGTCCCTGATGAGGAGGGGTGAGCCGTGGCTCTGATGTATTTGCCCCTTTATTTGTTCCTCTTGGGTATTTGCTCCGTCTTTCTGTGGCTGCCTGCACTGGGAGTGGGGATCGGTTTACTGGTTCTCCGGCCAAGCTGCCGGCGGAAGCTGGGCGTGCTGTTTGGCCTTTGGGGCCTGTCAATGGTCCTGCTTCTGGGGACAGCTTGGGCAGAGTCGAACGTAAGCGTCCGGCTGCGAAACTGGGTGTACACCGTGCCGGTATATTTCTGGGGAGCAGTATCGATTGTGCTGTTGATTGCCGTAGCCTGGTACGCCGTACAGCACTTTCCCGCGAAATGGATTGGCTGCCTTGTAAAAATCGGATGTGCACTGTCTGTGTTTGCTGTGTTTTTGGTGGGATTTTTCTATTTGGTGTTGATTACCCGGACGGAAGAGGTGGGAACCTGGCAGGGGCAGCAGGTAGTTATGCAGAAGTATTCCTTTCGGGATGCCACCTACTCCTATTACCGCTACAATGGGCCCTTCCTGCTGGGAGAATCTCTGGGGTGGTCGGAAATCCCATGGGATATTCCGGAGTACAGATGACGCAGCTTGGTGTACTGATTCTAAGTGTGATAGGTAGGAGTTAAAACGATCATGCTGGATATTACGTTGGGCGTACTTGTTTTGGGCTGGATCGGGTCATGTATTTGCTGTTTCAGAGTTCCCCAAGGAGTATTTCGACGGGCTGGGATCAGCGCAATGGGAGTGCTGGTTGGAACTGTGGCGATCTGGCAGGGTGGGAACAACGTGTTGGAAAAATTTGATCTGACCTGGCGCAGCTGGGTGAATACGTGTTTTCTGGTCGTGATGATACTGGCCTGTCTGGCGATTCCCATATGTGCTGCGGGCTGTATGTACAAAAGAAAGCAATGGCTCTTTCAAATGATGTGTCTGCTATGTGTCGCAGAGCTGCTAATCGGCGGCTGGTGGGGAATATTTTTCGCGGCGCTTTCTTATCAGCCGGAGCGGGATATTGTCTGGGAGGGAAGGGCCTTGGTGGAAGAGGACCAGGGGTTCCTTGGAACACGTTTTGCATATTACCCCAGGGTAGGACCGTTGCTCAAGGGAAGAGAAACCGTCTATGTTACATATGAAATGGACAAACGGCTGTGCCTGGACTAATAAGCACAGAACGCATGGCAGAGGTAACGGAAACAAAGGAGAAACCTTATGAATCGGCGCCGGAAACTTCTTGGAGCAGTTTGCGTCTTACTGACAGGGGTTACTTTTCTTTGCGCACCCTGGCAGGCGGATCAAAAATCCCAGGTGGAACGGCAATTCCACGCCGACCTGGAAGAGTTGACTCAAACCGCAGAATTAGTCCTGGCAGGGCAGGAGGCGGAGGCGCCTTCCGGCTGGCGGAATGTGAGCCGGTTTGACGATGTAGTCTGCTTTGACTATGGCGGGTGGGGATTTGGTTCGTCTACCCGGTATTGGGGTGTAAATTATGTGACAGACAATCGTTTGGTAGGATTTCAGGGAATGTCTATGGAGGGAGCGGTCCCCGATGGAGAAGGTTGGCTCTGGGAAGAGAATCCAGGAGATAACCGCTGCTATGTGGAACCGTTGGCTCCGTGCTGGTACTATTTTGAGATGAAATTCTAAAGAACAGATGCCTAGGAGGAGACATGAAAAAGCGCTTCTTTCTTTTGATACCCGCGGCAGTGATTGTGGCATGTGTCGCTTTGTGGGCTGTTTCCAGCGCTTCGGGGACTAAGGGACATCTGGAGAGTCGGTTGGGCCTGTCTTTCCCCACAGGGACCGAGATCGTCTGTGAGGACAGCCACGGAGGTTTTCACGGCGACGGAGTGCTGACTGCGGTTGTACGAATCCCCAATTCCCAGGCGGGGGAGAGCACGGTGGAGTCTATTGCAAAGCAGTGGACACCTCTTCCAGTAGAGGAAGACTGGATGGAGCAGTTCCAGTCGGTCTGGACGGACTATGGAAAGACACTGGGGAAACTTCCTCAGAACACAGAAGGGTTCTGGTTTTACCGGGACCGGTACAAAGAGCGGTATGGCGAGGTCTGTGCCTACAATCCGGTGATGCAAAACTGTACCTTTGCCATGTTGGATGCGGAGACAGGACTGCTGTACGTCCTGGAAGTGGACTGCTGAATAAGGAGGACAACATGAAAAAAAGTTGTGTCCTGTTGTCAGGATTGTTGTTGGCCCTGAATGTGGCCGGTTGCGCCGGTTCGAATCGCGCTCTGGGGGAGCAAACGCCGGATCTGGTGGTGTATAATGACAGTACGGCCATCATTGGCTCTATTACTGTCAGCTCCGACCAGGAGAGTCAGGGCGTGACCATGGCGGATGGCAGCCCTCTGGAGCGGGGAGAATCCTACGGGTTTGAGGTGTCGGAGACGGGGCGGGTCATGGTGGAACTGCGGGATATGGATGAGCACAGTCTTGGCCGCTGTCAGGTGAAGATGGAGCAAGGACCTGTACGGGTCACACTGGATGACAAACTGGGCCTGTTGGTACAGGCAGAGCAGGAGGTAAAATGAAGCGAAGCCACAAAAAAAGACTCTTTGGTGCAGCGGCCCTGGCTGGGGCAGCTTTTCTGGGAACCTGTATCTGGGCACTGCAGAGCACGCTTGGGGTCAGCCAATATGAAGTTGCGCTGCCCCAGGGGATGGAAGGATTGGACGGGTACCGGATCGTCCAGATCGCGGACCTGCACAGTGCAAAGCTGGATCAGGAACTGGAGCAGGCACTGGAACAGCTCCAGCCCCATTTGATCGTGATGACCGGCGACCTGGTGAACCGGGAGGACAGGGACTTTTCCCAGGCTCTGGCTACGGCGGCGCTGGCCGTCCGTTTTGCCCCTACTTACTTTGTCCGGGGCAACCACGAGGTGGATAATCCGGACTATGCCATCCTGCGCCGGGGGCTGGAGGAGGCTGGAGTCACCATTCTGGAGGACAAAGGCGTGGTGCTGGAGTACCATGGTGCGTCTTTGAATTTGGTGGGGGTCAAGGATGTGACCGCCTATTCGGGAAGCCGGACGGAGGCCATCCGCGCCATGGGACAGACAGCCAGCGAGCAGTTTGTGGACGGGGCTTACCATGTGCTGCTCTCCCACCGGCCCAGCCTGCTGGAGACCTACGGGGCCTGCGGGGCAGACCTGGTGTTCTCCGGTCACGCCCACGGAGGACAGGTACGCCTGCCAGTGCTTGGAGCGGTGTTTGCTCCGGATCAGGGGCTTTGGCCGCAGGTGACGGCGGGGGTCCATACCGCCGGGCAGACCCAGGTGGTGGTCAGCCGGGGACTGGGCAACGGAACCCCTTTCCCGCGTCTGTGGAACGGTCCGGAGCTGGTGGCGGTTACCCTGCGCGCGCAGGAGAGTTTATCTCAGAATGGTTGACAGGCTGATGCCGCTGGGTCATAATAACAGGGTGAAAAACTGCTATAATTGGGCCAAAACAGAGAAAGAAGGAACCATATGATCCAGGACATCGCTCCCCACCATTACGACAATGCCTATCATCCCACCCAGCCCAAAGCTGGGGATCGGGTCTTTTTCTATCATGAGGGCAGCACTCTGCTCTCTGCCGCCACCGGCGAGCCCTTCACCTGGGAGGAGGTTACGGACCTCACCGGCGGTGAGACGCTGGAGACCACCTACTTCTTCCGTATCGATGAGACTGCCTTTCACTGGAGCCGGGAGGTTCCCCAGAGTGTGCTGGAGGCCGCTCTGCCGGTGAAGGATTCCCACTTCCGCTCTATGCAGCCCGGGTGGCTGGCCTTTGCAGGCATCACCGCCAGCCAGCTGCACCAGTGGTACGGAAACCACCGCTTCTGCGGCCGGTGCGGCCAGAATATGGAGCACGATAAGGTAGAGCGCGCCATGCGCTGCCCCGCCTGCGGGAATCTGGTCTATCCCACCATTTCTCCGGCTGTTATCGTGGCTGTGACTCACGGTGACCGCCTGCTGCTCACCAAGTACTCCCGCCCGGGGGCGTACCGCAACTATGCCCTCATTGCCGGCTTTGCTGAGATCGGCGAACCTCTGGAGGATACGGTGCGCCGGGAGGTTATGGAAGAAGTGGGGCTGCCGGTGAAGAACATCCGCTTCTACAAAAGCCAGCCCTGGAGCTTTTCCAGCAGCCTGCTGGCCGGGTTCTACTGCGACCTGGATACCGATGATGAGACGGTGACCCTCCAGGCGGATGAACTGGGCGAGGGGACCTGGTTTGACCGGGAAAACCTGCCTGTGGGAGGCTCGGATATATCGCTGACCCGGGAGATGATCCAGCGCTTCCGGCAGGGACCGGTATAATTACATAAGAAACGGCCAGCGGCCGGCGGACAAGATACGTCCGCCGGCCGCATGTTTTTGTCCCCCGGGGCATAGAAATAACGGGAAAGGGTGATGGTATGGGGGGCAGAAAGGGAAGCCTGTTGGAAAAGACCGCTCAGCTGCTGGACCTGCCCGCGGATGCGATGGCGGGGGTGCCCAGGCTGGAACTGGTGGGAACGGGAGAGCTGCGTATGGAGAATCACAAGGGGATTTTGGCCTATGGGAGCGAGGAGATCCATATCAGCGCCGGCTCCTATGTGGTGCGGGTCACCGGACGGGAGCTGGAGCTGCGGGCTATGACGGGCCTGGAGCTGCTCATCACCGGGCAGATCGCGGACATCCGCATGGAGTAGGAGGGGGAGCATGAGGCAGGTAGAAAATCTCCTGCGGGGAACGGTAACTCTCACGGCCCGGGGAGCCTTTCCGGAGCGGCTGTTGAATCTGTGCGCCCAGGAGCAGGTACCCTGCTGGGGGCTGGAGTGGGTGGACGAGCACGCCCTGCGGCTCATTACTCTGCGCCAGAAACTGCGGCGGCTGGAGGAGCTGGCGCAGCGTGTGGGGTGCGAGATCGAAATAGAGGACAGCAGGGGACTGCCTGCCTTCCTGCGCCGCTTCCGCAAGCGCTACGCATTTTTGGTGGGGCTGGCACTGAGTGTGGCGGCGGTGTGTATTCTCTCTCGGTTTATTCTCACCATCCAGGTCACGGGCAATGAGCAGGTATCCTCGGCCACCATCCTTTCCCAACTGCGCCAGCAGGGGGTGCGCCCGGGGGTATACGGACCAAGTCTGGACCGCAAGAGTATTGCCCAACGTGTCTTGTTGGAGATGCCCGATCTGTCCTGGATGTCCATCAATCTCTACGGTACCCGGCTGGAGGTGGTGGTGCGGGAGGCGGTCAAGGCGCCGGAGCTGGACCGGGAGGAGGGGTACTACGATGTGGTGTCCCAGGCTGACGGGATCATCCTCCAGGTGGAGCCGCTGGCCGGAGAGGCGCTGGTAGCGGAGGGGGATACGGTAGCAAAAGGCGAGGTGGTGATTTCGGGCCTGGTCAGCATGCCGCCCCCTCAGTACAGCGACCTGCCTACCCGCTACTACCAGGCCCACGCCCGGGGACGGGTGTGGGCCAGAACGTGGCGTACCCTGCGGGGTGCTATCCCTCTCCAGGCCCAGGTGAAGGAGTACACCGGGAAAGAGCGTACCCTGTGGTCGATAAGCTTTTTTGGATTTTCCCTGGATTTTTTCCGAAACAGTAGCATTCCATGGGAGTCTTATGATAAAATAACCACGGTGTACCAGGGAAGCCTCCCCGGCGGCCAGCGCCTGCCCATGATGCTTACGGCTCAGCGCTGCCGTGCCTATGAGACGCAGAGTGTGGACGTGGATGTGGAAGCGGCCCAAGCTCTGGTGGAGGAGGGACTGGAACGCCGGCTCCAGGATCTGATCAGCCCGGATGGACAGGTGTTGTCCCAAAACTTCACCGCCCGGGTGGCAGACGGGATGCTGGAAGTCACGCTGAGCGCCGAGTGCCAGGAGGAAATTGGCCAGGAGACGCCCAGCTCACGGGAAATTCCAGAGGAGGACTCCTCTGCCGAACAGGAGTAATCATACCAATGACAGAACAGACCATCAGTTTGGAGCGCTTGGAGGATACCATCAGCCTCTTTGGCTCCTTTGACGAGAATATCCGTTTGATCGAGCATGAGCTGGGGGTCTCGGTGATCAGCCGGGATTCCCAGCTGAAGGTGTCCGGGGAGGACCCGGAGCAAGTCCTATTTGCCGTGCATGCCATCGAGAACCTGATGGGCCTGGCCGCACGGGGAGAGGCTATCAACGAACAGAATGTACGATATGTCCTTCAGCTGGTGCGGGAGGGCCGGGAGCAGGAGGTACAGCAGCTGTCTGCCGGCGTGCTGTGCATCACTGCCAAGGGCAAGCCCATCAAGGCCAAGACCCTGGGCCAGAAGAAGTATGTGGAGGCTATTCAGAAGAATACAGTTACCCTGGGTATCGGTCCCGCCGGTACCGGTAAGACCTATCTGGCGGTGGCAGCGGCAGTGGCTGCCTTCCGGGCCAAGGAGATTAACCGCATCATCCTGACCCGTCCTGCTGTGGAGGCCGGAGAGCGGCTGGGCTTCCTGCCCGGCGATTTGCAGAGTAAGGTAGACCCCTACCTGCGCCCCCTGTACGACGCCCTCTTTGATATGCTGGGTCCTGAGACTTACCAGAAGTATCTGGAGCGGGGCAACATTGAGGTAGCTCCTTTGGCCTACATGCGCGGCCGTACCCTGGACGACAGCTTCATTATCCTGGACGAGGCCCAGAACACCTCCCGGGAGCAGATGAAGATGTTCCTGACCCGCCTGGGCTTTGGCTCTAAGATCGTCATTACCGGCGATATTACTCAGATCGACCTGCCCGGGGACAAGGTCTCCGGCCTGCGGGAGGCCATGCGGGTGCTCAAGGGCGTGGAGGATATTGCCATCTGCCGTCTCAACGAGAGCGACGTGGTCCGCCATGTGATCGTGCAGCGCATCATCAAGGCCTACGAGGTGGACGAGGAGCGCAAGAATAAAAAGGAGAACCGGAGATGACCCGGCTGTCCCTTTGGGGCTATGAGTTGGAGGTAGATGAACAGGCCACCCGAGCTTGGTATGCTCAGGCGGAGGAATGGAGCTGCACCTGCGGACACTGCCGCAACTTCCTGGTTTTGGCCAGGGAACGGAAGCTGCCGGAGGAGATCCTGCATATCCTGGACAGCCTGTCCATCCCGGTGGAGAAGGCCACGTATGTGTGCGAACTCTACCACGACGAAAGCTGGGAAAAGAAGGGACTGCTCTACGAGATCAGCTGGCGCGTGGCGGGCGCAGTGGTCCAAACGCCGGAGAAGAAACAGAATAACGGTACCGCTTGGGGCCCACCGGTCGTATTCCCCACATTTCAGATGATGGTGGGCCATGAGTGTTACAATATCCAGCCTGAGTTCCCTGAGCCGAGCTTTGACCTGGACATCAGTTTGTACCTGCCTTGGGTGCTGGACGAGCCCTTAGATGGGCCAGAGGAGGAGACAACATTGAACCACGAGATCATCATTGAGACCGAGGTGGACGGAGCGGAGGAGTATGCCGACCTGCTGCGGCAGGTGATCCCTGCCACCCTGGCTGCTGAGGGAGTGGATGTGCCCTGCGAGGTGGACGTGCTGTTCACCGATGATGAGGGCATCCATCAGATCAACCTGGAGCAACGTGAGGTGGACCGGCCCACGGATGTGCTCTCCTTTCCCATGTTTGACCTCCAGCCCGGGGAACATCCCACCCAGGAGGACGCCGACCCCGGCGACAACCTGGTTCCTCTGGGAGATATGGTGATCTCCCTGGAGCGGGCGAAGGCTCAGGGAGAGGAGTACGGCCACGGCACCCGCCGGGAAGTGGCCTACCTGGCCGTCCACTCGGTGCTCCACCTGTTGGGGTACGACCATATGGACGAGGGCCCCATGAAAAAGCAAATGCGTCAGCGAGAGGAAGAAATTCTGGGAACGCTGGGCATTGTGAGAGAATAACACGCGGCCAATAGCTCAAGCCGCAGAAAGAAAGTTGAGGATCAATTTATGGAAATCAAAAAGTCGGGTATCATCACCCTGTGCGGACGGCCCAACGTGGGCAAGTCCACTTTGACCAATGCTCTGGTGGGGGAGAAGGTGGCCATCGTCACCAATAAGCCCCAGACCACCCGCAACCGCATTACCGCCATTTTGAACCGGGGAGAGAGCCAGTTCGTCTTTGTGGACACCCCTGGTCTCCACAAGGCACGCACCCGCCTGGGCGACTACATGGTGAATGTGGTCAAGGAGAGCGTGGCCGATGTGGATGGCATTATGCTGCTGGTAGAGCCCATCCCCAACATCGGCGCTCCCGAGCAGCAGCTCATCGACCGCATCAAGACCCTGGGCTGCCCCTCTGTGCTGGTCATCAACAAGGTGGACACCCTGGAGCAGAAGGAAAAGCTTCTGGAGGTCATCCAGGTCTACACCCAGGCCCACGACTTTACCGCCGTGGTGCCCATCTCCGCCAAAACCGGTGAGGGTGTGGACGAGCTGCTGAACGTGTTGGAGGGTTTCCTGCCCAACGGCCCCCAGCTCTTCCCCGAGGGCATGGTGTCCGACCAGCCCGAGCGGCAGATGATGGCGGAGATTTTGCGGGAGAAGTTGCTCCTGTGCCTGGACAAGGAGATTCCCCACGGGACCGCCGTGGAGATCACCAAGTTCTCTGAGCGGGACGACGAGGTCATCGAGATCGATGCCACCATTTATTGCGAAAAGAACAGCCACAAGGGTATTATCATCGGCAAGGGCGGCTCCATGCTGAAGAAGGTATCCTCCCTGGCCCGGCAGGACATGGAGCGGTTTATGGGTACCAAGGTGTATCTCCAGACCTGGGTGAAGGTAAAAGAAAATTGGCGGGATAACATCAATTTGATCCATAATTTTGGATACCGGGATGAGTGATTCAAGCAGTTTGCAGTTCGGCCAATTTTCTTTGCGAGCGCAAGCGAGCCGCGCCTTTGGCGCGTCCAAGTGTTTTTGCGCTGCAAAAACCTTGTCCACCGGCAAATTCACTTTGCCGGTGGAAGGATAAGATCAGGGTTCCCACAAAAGCCTGCTTTTGTGGGAAAATTGGAGAGATAACATCAACCTCATTCACAATTTCGGCTATCGGGACGAATAAACAAAACCTTCCATCTATAAATTTCGACTCCTTCCGCCATACTAAGGCCAGAAACAGAAAACGGAGGGACGGACATGGATGGAATGTGGGAACTGTTTTTTGCCACCGGGCTGCCTCAGGCCTACCTGGCTGCCCGGCGGGAGAAGCCGCAGGGCCGTTCTGAACCGACCTTGCCGCCCCGAAACGGGGAGACCATTTCTTCGCTGCCTCCACCGTGGCAGTGAGACTGGGGCCCGCTCCGACTGGAGCGGGCCCATCGTACATAAAAGGAGCGTTTGACCATGCATCTGCACACCAAAGCCCTGGTTCTGCGGGAGACAGCGTATAAGGAATCGGACAAGATCCTCACCCTGCTCACTCAGGAGCAGGGAAAGCTTACCGCCTCTGCCCGGGGCTGCCGCCGGAAAGGCAGTCCTCTGGCTGCGGGCAGTCAGCTGCTGGTGTGGTCGGATTTCATCCTCTACGAGTACCAGGGACGCTGGAGCGTGAAAGAGGCCGAGGTGGAGCGGGAGTTTCGCGGCATGCGGGAGGATTTGGACAAGTTCTCTCTGGGCTGCTACTTCGGTGAGGTGACCCAGGCGCTGGCCCTGGAGGGGCTGCCAAGTCCGGAGATGCTGTCCCTTATTTTAAACAGCCTCCACGCCCTGGACCGGTTGGACCGCCCTCTGGCCCTGGTGAAGGGAGCCTTTGAGCTGCGTGCCATGTGTCTGGCGGGGTACGAGCCGGTGCTGGATGCCTGTGCGGTGTGCGGTTGCCAGCCGGAGGAACCCCGGTTCCACCTGCGGGAAGGGGTGCTCCACTGTGCCCGCTGCCGCGGCGAGGTGGGGGACGGGGTGTCCATGCCTCTGGATCAGGGGGCGCTAGCCGCCATGCGCCATGTGGCCTACGGAGATCCCAAACGGCTATTTTCCTTCCAGCTGGAGGAGAAGAGTCTGTCCGCCTTTGCCGATGTGGCCGAGGCCTATCTGCTTACCCAGCTGGAGCGGGGCTTCAGTACCCTGGACTTTTACAAATCGCTGCGGTTGAGTTAAACAGAGCCGTTGGAACCTTGGTTCCAACGGCTCTGTTGCTTAGGCCATAAGTTCTTCCATCTCGTCCAGCAGACGGCCAAACTGGTCCAGGGCGTCCTGGATGGGCTGGGGGGAGGCCATGTCCACCCCGGCGCCCTTCAGCAGGTCGATGGGGTCCTGGCTGCACCCGCCGGACAGGAAGGTGAGGTAGTCCTGAACCGCCTGGTGACCGCCGGTGAGGATGCGGTTTGCCAGGGCGATGGCGGCGGAGTAGCCGGTGGCGTACTGGAAGACGTAGTAGTTGTAGTAGAAGTGGGGGATACGGGACCACTCCAGAGCGATCTGGGGGTCAGAGACCATGTCGGGGCCGAAATAGGCCTCGTTGAGGGCCTTGTATTCCCGGCAGAGAAGCTCCTCGGTCAGGGTCTCGCCCTGAGCCACCAGCTCGCCCATGCGCAGTTCAAACTCCGCGAACATGGTCTGGCGGTACAGGGTGCCCTTAAACTGCTCCAGGAAGTGGTTGATGAGCCAGGCCCGGCGGCGCTTGTCGTCGGTCTGCTTGAGCAGATGCTCCATGAGCAGGGCCTCGTTGCAGGTGGAGGCCACCTCGGCCACGAAAATCACATAGTCCCGATAGACGGTGGGCTGGGTGCGGTTGGAGAGGTAGGAGTGGACGGCGTGGCCCAGCTCATGGGCCAGGGTGAACATGCTGTCCAGGTCATCCTGGTAGTTGAGCAGAATATAGGGGTGGACCAGGGCGCCCGACATATAGCCGCCGGAGCGCTTACCCACGTTCTCGTACACATCGATCCAACGGTTGTCCAGAGCCTGACGGATGATGGCCTGGTACTCCGCACCCAGAGGGGCTACCGCCTGGTAGACGGTCTCCTTGGCCTGTTCATAAGGAATTTCCGCCTCTACGCCCGAGACCATGGGGGCGTACACGTCGTACATGTGGAGTTCGTCCACCCCCAGCAACTTTTTCCGCAGACGCACATAACGGTGCATCTTGTCCAGATTGGCCCGGACGGTGGAAATGAGGTTATGATAGACCTCCTCGGGGACGTGAGTGCCGTCCAGAGAGGCAGCTAAGGCGCTGGGGTAGCGGCGCGCCTTGGAGAAGAACTGGAGCTGCTTGACCTGGGCGGCCAGAGTGGCGGCCAGGGTGTTTTTCATACCGCCGTAGACGGAGTACAGGTTTTCAAAGGCGGATTTCCGCAATGCCCGGTCGGGGCTGGACATGAGCAGGGTGTAGGAGCCGTTGGAGAGAGGGTGAGCCTGCCCCTGACCGTCCACCGCGTCGGGGAAGGTGAGGTCGGCGTCGGTGAGCTTGGAGAAGATGTCATCGGGGGCCTGGGACAGTTCTCCGGCAGCGGCCAGCAGCTGCTCCTCCGCCTGGGAGAGAGTGTGGGGGCGGCGGCGCTGGATGTTGTGGAAGTAGCGGCGGTAGAGGGTGAGATCGGGGAGCTGGGCATAGAATTCCTCCAGACGCTCCTCGGGCAGAGCCAGCAGCTCAGGCACCTCAAAGGCGGTGGCACGCACCAGCTCCACATACTGGGTGGAGATCTGGCCCACCATGGCCTGGTAGGTAGCTACCCGGGTGTCCTCGTCGCTTTTCCGCTGGGCATAGTCCATGAGCTTGCTGAGCATCTCTCCGGCCTGCTGCTCCAAGGTGACAAAGTCGTAGAGGGTCTGGGCGCTCTCGCCCAGACGGCCGGCATAGCCCTCCAGCTTTTGGGTGAGGGATTTCAGAGTTTGGAACTCCTCCTTCCAGGCTTCATCAGTGGGGTAGAGGTCGGCGGTGTTCCAGGTATACTCCTGAGGGATGGCATCCCGCTGGGGGATGGATTTTTGTTTTGACATAGGGAACCTCCTGATCCATGGGGCTGAAGCCCCGGCATTTTTAATAGTATGGTAGCACGGGGCAAAAAATATGGCAACGGTTTTTCCAAAACAGACTGGGAGGGGTTGACAAACCGAGGATAGGTGTTTATTATTGCGTTATCACTTTAGCGAACTAGCGAAATAAACAAGGAGGCCTACCTATGTCCACCTTTTTCAGCGGTGCACTGAAAAATCTTGCGCCTTACACCCCTGGTGAGCAGCCCCAAGATCAGCAGTATGTGAAGCTCAACACCAACGAATCCCCCTATCCCCCCTCGGCTGGGGTAATCACTGCCCTCAATGCCAAAGAGGCCTCCGACCTGCGCCTGTATTCCGATCCCGAGTGCAAGGAGCTGAAAAAGGCCCTGGCAGACTATTACAAGGTGGAGCCGGAGAACATCTATGTGGGCAACGGCTCCGACGAGGCACTGAACTTTGCCTTCCTCTCCTATGCCACCGACGGCCGAGGGGTGGCCTTCGCTGACATCACCTACGGGTTCTATCCCGTGTTTGCTGACCTCTACCACATTCCCGTGCAGATTGTTCCCTTGAAATCCGACTTTTCCATCGCCCCTGAGGACTATTACGGTCTCAATAAGACCATCGTCATTGCCAACCCCAATGCTCCTACCGGCATGGCCCTGAGCCGAGACGCCATCGAGGGCATCGTCAAGGCCAACCCGGACAGCGTGGTGGTGGTGGATGAGGCCTATGTGGACTTCGGCGCAGAGAGCTGTGTGGAGCTGACCAAGATCTACCCCAACCTGCTGGTGGTGCAGACTTACTCCAAGTCCCGCTCCATGGCAGGAGCCCGGCTGGGCTACGCCATCGGTAATGCGGAGCTCATCCGGGACCTGGAGACGGTGAAGTTTTCCACCAACCCCTATAATGTGAATCGACTGACTCTGCGGGCTGGCGTACAGGCCATCGCCGAGCAGGATTACTACACGGAAAACTGTAAGAAGATCATGGACACCCGGGCCTATACCAAGGAAAAGCTGGAGAAGCTGGGCTTTACTGTGCTGGACTCCCGCTCCAACTTCCTGTTTGCCAGGAAGCCGGGTACTGACGGCGGAGCGATCTACCGTGGCCTCAAGGAGCGGGGCGTTCTGGTGCGTCACTTTGACAAGGACCCCATCCGGGATTATAATCGCATTACCATCGGTACCCAGGAGCAGATGGATATTTTCCTGACGAAGCTGGAGGAGCTGCTATGAGAACCGCTTCTGTTGCCCGCAAAACAAACGAGACCGACATTCGCCTGTCCCTCAACCTGGACGGCACGGGAAAGAGCACCGTGGAGAGCGGTGTGGGTTTTCTGGACCACATGCTCACCCTGCTGGCCCGCCACGGCGGACTGGACCTGGATGTCACTTGCCACGGGGATACCCAGGTGGACGACCACCACAGCGTGGAGGACATCGGTATTGCCATGGGAGACGCTTTTGCCCAGGCACTAGGGGATAAGCGGGGGATCAACCGCTACGCCTCCCTCCACCTGCCCATGGATGAGGCATTGATTTTGTGTGCTGTTGATATCTCTGGCCGGGGAGGCTACTACGACAGTCTGGAGATCCATACCGAGAAGATCGGCACGTTTGATACCCAGTTGGTGTATGAGTTTATGGAAGGGTTTGCAAAGCATGCCGGCCTCACCCTCCACCTGCGCCAGGTCTGCGGCCGCAACTCCCACCATATCGTAGAGGGGGCCTTCAAGGCTCTGGGCCGGGCACTGCGCCAGGCGGTGGCCATCGACCCCCGGTTTGAAACGGAAATTCCATCCACCAAAGGGATGCTGTAAGCGAGGAAGGATCAATGCTGGAAGAACAACTCAACGGGCTGTACGAACAGTACGGCTATCGCAAATTTCGTATGTCCAAGTTTGAGGACTATGACCTGTACGCACAGAACAAGGACTTTTTGAAAAGCGGACATATCATTACCTTTACCGATGTGGACGGCGAGTTAAAGGCCCTCAAGCCCGACATAACCCTGTCCATTATGAAGAACAACAATGGCAGCAGCGAGAAGGTCTACTACAACGAGAACGTCTACCGGGACATGGGGGGCACCTTTAAGGAGATCCTCCAGGTGGGGGTGGAGTCGGTAGGCCAGCTGGACCCCTACGCCGAGGCGGAGGTCATTGCCCTGGCTGCCAAATCCCTGGAGCTGCTTTCCGAGGACTGTGTACTGGATCTGTCTGATGTGAGTTTTGTCTCGTGCCTGTTGGACGATATGGCCCTCTCAGGTCAGGTACGGGAGCAGGTGCTGGAGTTTATTGCCCAGAAGAATGTCCCCGGTGTCCAGGCTCTGGCCGACCGGGGGCTGATTACCATAGAGAATGCCCAGACCATCGCCCAGCTTATGTCCATCTACGCCCCTCTGCGGCAGGGCATTGACCAGGCCGGGCAGTTGGCCCGGAATGATGCTTCTTGGGATGCCCTGCGGCAGCTGTCTCTGGTGGCCTCCATCCTAGAGGGCTTTGGCCTGGGGGACCGGGTCCACCTGGACTTCTCCCTGGTGAACAGTATGGACTACTATAACGGGGTCATCTTCCAGGGTTTCCTTCAAAACATCCCATTCCCGGTACTCTCCGGCGGGCGGTATGACAACCTGCCCCGGAAGATGGGCAAGCAGGTGGGAGCTATCGGTTTTGCCCTGTACATGGGGCGTCTGGAGCCCTACTTCGGCCGGGAGAAACAGTATGACGCCGATCTGATGCTTACCTACGGCCCCGATGCCGACCTGGCTGATCTGGCTGCCTTTGTGGAGAAGCTGCGTTCCCGGGGGCTGGGAGTGCGCTGCCAGCGGCAGGGCGACCCGGTTGGAGGGGTGCGCTGCCGGAAGACGGAACGCTATGTCCGGGGTGTGAAACCCGAGGAGGTGCTGGTATGATCAACGTAGCCCTGCCCAAGGGACGGCTGGGGGAGAGCGCCTACGAGCGCATGGCCGCCGCCGGGTATGACTGTCCCTCCATTTTAGAGAAGAATCGGAAGCTCACCTTTGAAAATCCGGAAAAAGGGGTGCGCTATTTTTGGGTCAAGCCCTCCGATGTAAGCATCTATGTGGAGCGGGGCGCCGCTGATGTGGGCATCGCGGGCAAGGACATTTTACTGGAGTACCGCCCCGATGTATATGAACTATTGGATCTGAAGATGGGCAAGTGCCGCATGTGCGTGGCCGGTCCGGAGGATTTTTATGACGATCCAAACCGGCAGCTTCGGGTGGCCACCAAGTTCCCCCACATCGCTACGGAGTATTACGATTCCCGCTCCCGGGACATCGATATCATCAAATTGAACGGTTCCATCGAACTGGCCCCTATCCTGGGCCTGTCCGATGTGATCGTGGATATTGTGGAGACGGGCAAAACTTTGTTGGAAAACCACCTGGCTCCCCTGGAGACCATCGTGGATATCAGCGCCCGGTTTATCTGCAATAAGGTGAGCTATAAGTTTAAGCACGAGGAAATCATCCGGCTGCGGGACGCGCTGGAACGGGATTTGTGAGGCGGCTTATGATCAAGATTTATGATATGAATGAAGTGCGGGACCAGGATATCTTCCTGCGCCACGACGCGGTAAAGGATGTGTCTCAGCCGGTGGCGGAGATTATCTGCCGGGTGCGGGCCGAGGGAGACGCCGCCCTCTACCACTACGCCCGGGAGTTTGATAAGGTGGAGCTGTCTGCCCTGGCTGTGACGGAGCAGGAGCTGGACGAGGCCCTGGCCGCCGAGGAGCCGGAGTTTCTGGCCGTGCTGGAGCAGGCGGCGAAGAATATCCGGGCCTACCACGCCAAGCAGAAGCGGCAGAGCTTTGTGATGGAAGAAAAAGAGGGGGTCATTCTGGGGCAGAAGATCATGCCCCTGGCCCGGGTGGGCATCTATGTCCCCGGAGGCACCGCAGCCTACCCCTCCACCGTGCTGATGAACGCCATCCCCGCCCATATTGCCGGGGTAGGGGAGATCGTTATGGTCACCCCGCCGGGAAAGGACGGCAAGGTGAACCCCGCCATTCTGGCCGCCGCTAAAATTGCGGGCGTTACCCAGATTTACAAAGTGGGCGGAGCCCAGGCCATTGCCGCCCTGGCCTACGGAACAGAGAGCGTCCCCCAGGTGGACAAGATTGTCGGTCCCGGCAACGCCTATGTGGCCGAGGCCAAAAAGCAGGTCTTTGGACAGGTGAACATCGACATGATCGCCGGACCCTCTGAGGTGCTGGTCATTGCCGACGGTAAGTCCAACCCCGCTTTTGTGGCTGCGGACCTCTTGAGCCAGGCGGAGCACGACAAGATGGCCTCTGCCGTGCTGGTCACCGAGAGCCGCCAGCTGGCCCAGGCGGTGGCCCAGGAGCTGGAGCGCCAGATTCCCCTGCTGGAGCGGGAGAAGATTGCCAGGGCCTCCATCGACAACAACGGCAAAATCATCGTGGCTCCCGACCTGGAGCAGGCCATCGACGTGGCCAACCGCATCGCTCCGGAGCACCTGGAGCTGTGCGTGGACAGCCCCTTTGACTATTTGAGCCAGATCAAAAACGCCGGTTCCATCTTCCTGGGCCGGTGGAACCCGGAGCCCATGGGGGACTACTTTGCCGGACCCAACCACACTCTGCCCACCTCGGGTACTGCCCGGTTTTATAGCCCCCTGTCGGTGGACGATTTTATCAAAAAGTCCCAGTTCAGCTATTACACCCGTCCGGCTCTGGAGAAAGAGTACCGCCAGGTGAGCCTGTTTGCCAAGAAGGAGGGCCTTACCGCCCACGCTCGTGCGGTGGATATCCGCTTTGACGAGAAGGAGGCGGGAACATGATCGCCATCATCGACTACGGGGTGGGCAATCTGTTCTCCCTGAAAAGTTCCCTCTCCGCCATCGGCGCGGAGGCGGTGGTCACCCGGGACCAGCAGGTGCTCAATCAGGCCGACCACATCATTCTCCCCGGTGTGGGCGCCTTTGGCGATGCGGCGGACAAGTTGCGTGAGACGGGGATGTTCCAGGTGGTGCTGGATCAGGCCGCCTCTGGAAAGCCCCTGCTGGGCATCTGCCTTGGTATGCAGCTGCTGCTGGAGCGCTCCTTTGAGTACGGGGAACACCAGGGTCTGGGACTCATCCCCGGCGAAGTGCGCCCCATCCGTCCGGTGATCCCAGCGGAGCTGGATGTGCCTCACATGGGCTGGAACGGCCTGCACTTCCCCAAAGACCGGGCGCGGAGCCCTATCTTTGCCGACCTCAATGAGGGGGACCACGTGTACTTTGTCCACTCCTTCGCCGGCTTTGACTGCGGGGCCTGCTGCACTGCCACGGCGGAGTACGGCGCGGAGCTCACCGCCGCCGTCCAGAAGGACAACGTGTTCGGCACCCAGTTCCACCCGGAGAAGAGCGGAGACGTGGGACTGAAAATCTTGAAGGCATTTTGCCAATGGAGGTAAGAGCATGATTTTACTGCCTGCCATTGACCTGTATGAAAAGAAAGTAGTCCGCCTCACCCGGGGGGACTACGCCCAGATGACCGTCTACAACGACGACCCGGTGGCCCAGGCGAAGCTTTTTCAGGATGCCGGAGCGCAGTGGCTCCACACCGTGGACCTGGAGGGGGCCAAGGACGGCTCCACCCCCAACTACTCGGTCATTGAGGCTATCTGCAAGGATACAAACTTGAAGGTGGAGATCGGCGGCGGCATCCGCAGTCTGGACACCATCCAGAAGTATCTGGATGCCGGGGTGGAGTGGGTGATTCTGGGCACCAAGGCGGTGACCGATCCCGCATTCCTGGAGGAGAGTTTAGACAAGTTCGGCAGCCACATCGCCGTGGGCGTGGACATCAAGGACGGAAAAATCGCCATCAAGGGCTGGCTGGAGACCGCCCAAGACAGCGTAGAGGACTTCTTCACAAAACTGTGTAAGCTGGGTGTGAGCACCGTCATCTGCACCGATGTGTCCAAGGACGGTATGCTGGCAGGGACCAATGTAGATCTCTACCGTCAGCTGTCCCAGAAGTTCTCCCTGGACCTCATTGCCTCCGGTGGGGTGTCCAGCCAGGAGGATTTGGCACGCCTTAAGGAGTTGGGGCTCTACGGGGCCATTCTGGGCAAGGCTCTGTATACTGGAGCACTGGACTTGAAAGCCGCTTTAAGGGAAATGGAGGGATAAGAGTGGTAACCAAACGCATCATCCCCTGCCTGGATATTAAAGATGGCCGGGTGGTGAAGGGGGTCAACTTTCTGAACCTCCAGGACGTGTCCAACCCCGTAAAGCTGGCCGACTACTACTCACGCTCTGGCGCGGACGAGCTGGTCTTTTACGATATCACCGCCTCCTTCGAAGGCCGGAAACTCTTTACTGATATTCTTACCGCTGTGGCCTCCACCATTTTTATCCCCCTCACTGTTGGTGGCGGCATCAACGGCGTGGAGGACTTTGAGCGGGTCCTGGCCTGCGGGGCGGATAAGGTGTCGGTGAACTCCGGGGCCATCAAGCGGCCCGAACTTATCGGCGAGGCCGCCAAGCGCTACGGCGACCAGTGCGTGGTGCTCTCGGTAGATGCCAAGCGGGTGGCCGGCAAGTACCACGTGTTCCTCAACGGAGGCCGGGTAGACACCGGCATGGATGCCCTGGAGTGGATCAAAGAGGGCGTGGACTGGGGCGCCGGCGAGGTGGTGGTCAACTCCATCGACACCGACGGTGTGAAGAAGGGCTTTGACATTGAGATGCTCCGGGATGTGAGCGCCATCGTCAAGGTGCCGGTCATCGCCTCCGGAGGCGCGGGAGGAACCCAGGACTTTGTGGACCTGTTCCGGGAGCTGCCCCAGTTGTCCGCCGGTCTGGCGGCCAGTATCTTTCACTTCGGTGAGGTGGCCATCCCCGACCTGAAGGCGGAGCTGAGACGAAACGGAGTGTGTGTGCGGCTATGATCGATCTGGATACCTTGAAATTTGACGACCGCGGGCTCATCCCCGCTATCGTACAGGATGCCAAGACGGGCAAGGTGCTCACCCTGGCCTATATGAACCGGGAGTCCTTGGAGATTTCCCTGAAGCGGAAGCTTACCTGCTTCTGGTCCCGCTCCCGCCAGGAGCTGTGGCTCAAGGGGGAGACCAGCGGCAACTACCAGCACATTGTGGAGCTGCGGGCCGACTGCGACAAAGACGCCCTGCTGGTGCGGGTCAACAAAGAGGGACCTGCCTGCCACCTGGGCACCGACTCCTGCTTTGACGGCAACCTAATTTATGAGAGCGAGGAAGACTGACATGAGTGAATTTTCTTACGAGGGGCTCTACGCCCTGTTGGAGGGGCGCAACAAAGAGCGCCCCGAGGGTTCTTATACCACCTACCTGTTTGAAAAAGGCCTGGATAAGATTCTGAAAAAGGTGGGCGAGGAGTGTACTGAGGTGATTATCGCCGCCAAGGACCAGGATCACAAGGAGACGGTCTATGAGATTGCCGACCTGGCCTACCACGTGATGGTGCTGATGGTGGCCTCCGGCATCAGCCTGGACGAGATCAAGGCGGAGTTGGCTTCCCGTCACGTCATCGACCACAAGGTGAAGCAGGAAAAGATGGCTTCCGACTTTTCTTAACCTACTTTTCTTGAAAGAAAAGTAGGCAAAAGAACTTTGTGCGAAACTTCGTTTCGCGTCTGCCCTTGACTGAGAGAGTACAAGTCCCTAAGGCAGGAGCCCATCACGAACCTGCATGATTTAAGAACGTGCCACGGAAGGAGAATTCACCATGCTGCTTGGCGATTTTCACACCCACTCTACTTTGGATGACGGAAAGAGCACCCTGGAGGAGATGGCGGCGGCGGCCTATGATTTTGGGGTGACCCACTTCGGTTTTTCCGGCCATAGCTTTGAGGAGTACGGCCAGGACTTCTGCCTGCCCAAAAAGGATGTGCCCATCTACCTGGAGACTGCCCGAAAACTCCAGGAAGCATACCGGGGCCGGATGGAAGTCTTTGTGGGCATGGAGCTGGACTACTTTGGGGAAAATCCCGGTGGATTGGACTATGTGATTGGTTCTGTCCACTGTGTGAAGCAGGGGGATGCGGCCTGCTATGTGGACGAGAGCGCCCAAGCCAGCCAGCGGGCGGTGGACGAGTACTTCGGCGGCGACTGGTACCGCTATACGGATGCCTACTACGACCTGGTGGCCGATCTGCCCCGAAAGACGGGGTGTCAGTGGATCGGCCACTTTGACCTGGTTACCAAGTTCAATGAACAGGCCCATACCATCGATGAGGACAGTCCCCGGTATCTGCGCCGGGCATTGGAAGCGATGGAGTGCCTGGTCAAACAGGGTGTGGCCTTTGAGATCAACACCGGGGCTGTGGCCCGGGGCTACCGTATCACGCCCTATCCCGGCAATGCCCTGCTGCGCCAGCTGAAGGAATTTGGCGGAGAAATCATTGTAAACTCTGATTGTCACTACGCACCCCAGCTGTGCTTCGGCTTTGACCAGGCGGTGGAGCTGGCCCAGGCAGTGGGCTTTACCCACACCAACCTGTGGACACGAGACGGCCTGCGGCCGGTGAGCTGGGACGAATTTGGGAAGGGGAGAGAGTAAGATGCGGCTGCAAGGAGCTATTTTTCAGCTGCCCGACGCTCTGCTGGATGCGGTAGGAGTGCCCCGCAGTGGGGTAAAGGAGTTCCTGTCTGTCATGAAGATGGAGGGGGTCTGGATGTATGGCGTGACCGACCAGTCTTTGGAGGAGTGCCGCCGCGCCCTGGAGGGGGCAGGACTTGTTTCCTATTTCCGGGGCCTTATGCAGGCCCAAGAGCATGGAACTGGGCTGGATGACCCTCAGGTGTACTACAAGGTGGTCAAACGTCTGCGCACAGCTCCCCGGGCTACGGCGGTTTTTACCACTGACCCGGCTGTCCTCCATGCAGCAAAGGAGGAACACCTGTACCTGATGTATGTAGGCCGACCTGGTGAAGACGAGGGAGTGGCCCATCAGGTGATTTCCGATTACACAGACATGACGCAAAGCACATACAAAATCCGTGGCTGGATGTTCCAGTCACGGATTTTTGGTGTATCAGGTAAGATACAACGGGGCGAAACAAAAGTTTCGCACAACATTCTTTTGGTCCTTTTCTTTTCAAGAAAAGGATCAGTGATTTCCAGCACAGCCGTGCTTATCTTCACCACAGGTGTGGTTTCCACAGTTGTGGTCCTCGCCGTGGTGGTGGCTGCACTGGGTGTCGGGATCGAAGGCCAGCTTGCCCGCCAGCAGGTCAGATACCTTGCTGTCTGCGTCGCCAGAGACACCAGGGTAGAGCTGAATGCCCGCCTCGGCCAGGGCAGTGCGGGCGCCGCCACCGATGCCGCCGCAGATCAGGGTGTCCACCTGATGCTGCTGAAGGAACCCAGCCAAGGCGCCGTGGCCGCTGCCGATGGCGCTGACCACCTGGGAGGAAACCACCTGGCCGTCTTGGACATCATAGAGTTTAAACTGTTCGCAGTGGCCGAAGTGCTGGAACACCTGGCCGTTTTCGTAAGTTACCGCGATTTTCATCATACAACACCTCAAACATATTGTACCCCGATTTTCGGAAAAAGCAAGGGACAGACAAATTCCACGCCTCGGGAGAGCAGTTTTGTGGTATAATGGGCTCCGCGAGACAAAAGATGCCCGGCGCTCCGGCCGGGATACCAAGGAAAGGAAACCCTATGAACGAAAAAGAAGTGGCGGAGCTCCGCCGGCGCTTCCGGCAGGACCGGAGCGGCATTTCCCACGTACGTGGGTGCTATGTGAATCAAAACGGGGAGATCATCTCTCAGTTTGACCAGTCTCTTGGAGTCATGACCCAGGAGGAGAATGAGAAGATCCTGGGCCTGCTGAAAAAGACTCTGTCGGGGACCCTGGGCAAGAACCTGTTGGACATCACCTTTGAGACCCAGCAGGTGGTAAGCGGGGCAGAGCACAAGCTGCTCATGACCCTGCGCAATTCTCAGCTCCAGGACGAGGAGGCAGTGCAGGAATTTTTCCAGAAGGTCATTGGAGCAGTGGAGCTGGAGACCAACTATCTGGTCCTCCTGGTCCACGACGCCTACGATGTGCCTTACAAAGCTAAGGACGGGGAGGAATTGGAGGATAGCTCCGCAGAAATCTACTCCTACATCCTGTGCAGCATCTGCCCCATCAAGGAGACCAAGCCGGCTCTCAGCTACTCGGTACAGGAAAACCAGTTCCACAACCTGTCTCCCGACTGGGTGGTGGCCCAGCCCGAGATGGGCTTCTTGTTCCCTGCCTTTGACGACCGCAGCACCAATCTCTATAACGCCCTGTACTATTCCAAAGATGTGCAGGATGTCCATGAAGCCCTGATTGATGCCCTGTTCCACACTCCGGCTCCCATGCCTGCCGAGACCCAGAAGGCCACCTTTGCCTCGGTGCTCTCTGACACCCTGGGGGAGGAGTGCAGCTACGAGGTGGTCCAGGCGGTCCACGACCAGCTGTGTGGCCTGATGGAGGACCACAAGGAGAGCCACGAGCCCCAGCCTCTGGTGGTGGGCAAGCGGGAAGTGCGTCAGGCTCTGTCAGCCAACGGGGTTTCACAGGAACATATGGATGCCTTTGAGGGAAAGTATGACGAGGCCTTCGGCGCGGACGCCCAGCTCAGCCCCCGGAATCTGGTGGACCCCAAACGGGTGGAGCTGAAGACCGCCGATGTGACCATTAAGGTGAACCCCGACCGCAGCGACCTGGTCCAGACCCGGGTGCTCAATGGGGTGAAGTACATCCTGGTGCGGGTGGAGGAGGGCGTAGAGCTCAACGGCGTGCCTGTCCAGATCCAAGAGTAAAAAAGAAGCGCTTCCCATCGGGAAGCGCTTCTTTTACATGCCTTCAATGAGGGCCACTTTCATATAGCCCTCGTCCACGTTGATCTCCTTGACGAACTGATCCACGGCCGGGATCATGATTTCCCGCTTGCCGCCCCGCACCACATACACGTTGTTAGCGGGGGGAGTAAGGATATCATCTACCTTGCCCAGCACCTCATCCGTCTGAGCATCCCGTACCTCCAGGCCGTAGATGTCGGCCAGGAAGAAGCTCCCCTTGGGGAGATTGGCGTCGTCGCGGTCGATGTAAAGAATGGCGTTGCGCATGGCAAGAGCGCCGTTTACATCGGTGACTCCGTGGAACTTGATGATGACCATATTCTTATGAACCCGAGCCCGCTCTACTTCGATGGGCCAGTGGGTCTTGTCCACATAAAGGGTCTTAAAACGGCACAGAAAGTCGGGGGAGTCGGCCCAGGGCTGGACCCGCACCTCGCCCATCAAACCATGGACGTTGGTAACCTTTCCCACTTCCAAATACTGTTCTTTCATCCGCGGGTACCTCCTTTGGGATAAAAACACTGGCGCAGGAATTCCTGCGCCAGACGTTTTTGGGTCAAAGCCCTTTAATCGACGATCTCCACCGAGACGCGCTTACCGGACCGCTGGGCCACGGAGCGAATCAATGTGCGGATCTCTTTGGCGATGCGGCCCTGGCGACCGATCACCTTGCCGGTGTCCTCCGGAGCCACACGAAGCTCCAGAATGGTCTCGCCGTCGGCATCGATCTCCGTAACGGAGACCTGCTCCGGATGATCCACCAGATTCCGGGCCACATAGGTCAGAAGCTCTTTCATTGTGCAAGACCTCCAGCCTTAAAGTGCGCCGGCTTTTTTCAGCAGATCACGAACGGTCTCAGTGGGCTGAGCGCCGGTCTTGATCCAGGCCTGAGCGCGGTCCACGTCCACCTTCAGTTCAGCGGGGTTGACGACGGGATTGTAAGTGCCGATCTCCTCGATGAAACGGCCGTCACGGGGATAGCGGGAGTCAGCCACCACGATACGGTAGAAGGGAGCCTTCTTAGCGCCCATACGGCGCAGTCTGATCTTGACCATTTATATTCACCTCCAAAGAATTTGTTTCATATATGGAAAGCGTGTACCACGCTTCACCAACAGGGAAAGGTTAGAAGGGCAGGCCGGGCATTCCGCCGCCCATTCCGGGGAAGCCGCCCTTTTTGCCCATCAGCTTGCGCATGTTCCGGGGCATTTTTCCGCCGGAGAACTGCTTGGTGATGAGCTGGAGCATCTCAAACTGCTTGAGCAGGCGGTTTACATCCACCACCTGAGTGCCGGAACCGGCGGCAATACGCTTTTTCCGGTTGGAGTTGAGACAGCTGGGGTTTTCCCGCTCGTAGGGGGTCATGGACAGGATGATGGCTTCCATCTGCTTGAGCATACCGTCATCCATGTTGGCTCCCTCCAGGTCGGAGGCCTTCACGCCGGGGAGCATCCCGGCCAGGTCGCTGAGAGAGCCCATATTTTTAATCTGAGCCATCTGCTCATAGAAATCAGTGAGAGTAAACTTGTTTTTCCGCAGCTTCTCCTGCATCTCCAGGGCTTTCTGGCGGTCGAAGTTCTGCTCTGCCTTCTCAATGAGGGAGAGCATATCGCCCATGCCCAGGATTCGGCTGGCCATTCGGTCGGGGTGGAAGACCTCAATCTGGTCCAGCTTCTCACCCACGCCCACAAATTTGATGGGCTTGCCGGTGACTGCCTTGATAGAGAGAGCGGCACCGCCTCGGGCGTCGCCGTCCAGCTTGGTGAGCACCACGCCGTCAATGTCCAGGGCGTCGTCGAAAGCCTTGGCGGCATTCACTGCATCCTGACCGATCATGGCGTCCACCACCAAGAGAATCTCGGTGGGCTCCACAGCGGCCTTAATGGCACGCAGCTCGTCCATCAGTTCCTCGTCCACATGGAGGCGGCCGGCGGTGTCCAGAAACACCATGTCGTTTCCGTGCTCCTTGGCGTGAGCGATGGCGGCCTTGGCAATGTCTACCGGATTGGCCTGGCCCATCTGGAAGACGGGCAGATCCAGCTGCTGGCCCACAACCTCCAACTGCTTGATGGCGGCGGGGCGGTAGATATCACAGGCGGCCAGCAAAGGCCGCTTGTCGTTTTGCTTTTTCATGAGACCGGCCAGCTTGGCACAGTTGGTGGTCTTGCCTGCGCCCTGAAGACCTACCATCATCACAATGGTGGGGGGCTTGGAGGCGATCTCCAGCTTGGCGCTGGTGCCGCCCATCAGGTCGGTGAGCTCCTGGTTGACGATCTTAATGATCATCTGGGCGGGAGACAGGGCCTCCAGCACGTCGGCGCCAACCGCTTTTTCGGTGACCTGGGCAATGAACTGCTTGACCACCTTGTAGCTGACGTCGGCCTCCAGCAGGGCCAGACGGATTTCCCGCATGGCCTCCTTTACGTCGGCCTCGGACAGCCGTCCCTTGCCCCGCAGCTTTTTAAAGGCGGCAGAGAGCTTTTCGGTCAGTCCTTCAAATGCCATGGGTTACTCCTTCTCCATCAGCTTGGCAATGTCCTGGATCTTCACAGCCAGGGCCTCCAGCTGGGGGTCGTCGTAGCGATGGGAGCGCTCCAGAATTTCGCCGGCAGCCTGCTCGATTTCCTGCAGCTGCTTTTGCATGGCATGGAAGCGCTTGATGAGACCGGTCTTGTCTTCCAGGTCGGTGAGGATACCCTCCGCCCGGACGATCACATCCCGCACACCCTGGCGGGTGATGCCGTTATTTTCCGCGATCTCAGCCAGAGAGAGGTCCTCGTTGTAGTAGAGGTCATAAAATTCCTTCTGACGCTCGGTGAGCACATCGCCGTAAAAGTCGTACAGCAGAGCCATACGGTATGCCTGACTCTTCAAAGGGAGGCCTCCTCTCGTAATAATGTAAAGTTCAAAAACTTTACAAGTGGAATCATACCATATTTGCCCTCGTTTGTCAACCTGAAAAATGGTTGGAAACCGGGGCGTTTTTTGGTATATTCCCCGAGAGCGGGGGCAGAATGGGAGGCAGGCGGGGCAGAGGAAAGTTTTGCTTTTCCACTAAAAGCATGGTATGATAATTTCCACGATCAGAAACGGCCATAAGCAAAACGCTGAGAGATCCCATAAGAAAGGAACTATTTGATCATGAGTGAAGTAACACGGCGGGAGCTGATGCCCGGAGTGTGGCTGCGGAGCATCCACACGGGCAAGTTCAAAAGTGCCTACCTGTCGGTGACCCTATTGACCCCTCTGGAGGCGGAGACGGCCTCGGAGAATGCCCTGATCCCTGCGGTGCTGCGCCAGGGTACGGCGGACCACCCCGACCTGGAGTCCTTGTCCGCGGCTCTGGACGAGCTGTACGGCGGCGCCATCGAACCGGTGGTGCGGAAAAAGGGCGAGACCCAGTGCGTGGGTTTTGTGGCCAGCTTCCTGGACGACGCCTATACCCTGGAGGGAGAGACGGTTCTGGAGGGGGCGGCTGCCCTGCTGGGAGAGCTGCTGCTGCGGCCCTATACCCAGAACAGCTGTTTCTGCCCGGATTATGTCCGGGGAGAAAAGGAGAACCTCATTGCCCGGATTCGGGGTCAGATGAATGATAAGCGCCGCTATGCCACCCACCGTCTGGTGGAGGAGATGTGTCGGGAGGAGGCCTTCGGGGTCGACAAGCTGGGCGACGTGGCCCACGTGGAGACCATCACCCCCCAGAGCCTGTGGGAGCGGTATCAAACCCTGCTCGCCTCGGCCCAAATTGAGCTCTACTACTGCGGCTCCGCCAAGCCGGAGCGGGTGGAGCAGGCCATGCGCCAGGCTCTGGCCGGACTGCCGCAGGCGCGGGAGCGTTTGTGTCCGGAGTGTGAGGTAGCCCTCCATGCCGGTACAGAGCCCCGGTATGTGGAGGATCAGCTGGACGTGACCCAGGGCAAGCTGGCCATGGGCTTCCGCACCGGCGGCATCACCTGCTGGGAGGAGGATTACCCCGCCTTGACGGTCCTGAACGCCCTGTTCGGCGGCACCACCATGTCCCGGCTGTTTTTAAATGTAAGAGAGAAGCTGTCTCTCTGTTACTACGCCAGCTCCACCCTGGAGAAGATGAAGGGGCTGTTGCTGGTGTCCTCGGGCACTGAGTTTGATAAGTACGACACTGCCCGGAAGGAGATCCTGGCTCAGCTGGAGTCCATCCGCCGGGGAGAGATCGAAGACTGGGAGCTGGAGGGGACCCGTAGCATCCTGATAAACGGTCACCGCAGCACCCTGGACGACCAGGGGCGGCTGGAAGAGTTCTGGCTGGGCCAGAGCGCGGCAGGTCTGGATATCGGCATCGAGGAGCTGGTGGAGGGTATCCGCCGGGTCACCCGGGAGCAGGTAGCCGCCGCAGCGCAAAAGCTGGAACTGGACACCATTTATTTCCTGAGAGGACGGGAGGGCTGACATGGAACAGCTGACATTTGACCGGGTAGGGGAGCGGATGTACCGCGAAAAGCTGGAAAACGGCCTGACCGTATGTGTCTTCCCCAAGCCGGAGTTTCAAAAGGGCTATGCCTTCTTTGCTACCAACTACGGGGGCATGGATGTGCGCTTCTGCCTGGACGGGGTGTGGACAGACAGCCCCGCCGGAGTGGCCCACTATCTGGAGCACAAGATGTTTGACACCAAGGAGGGCAATGCCCTCCAGGATCTGGCGGCCAACGGAGCCAGCCCCAACGCATTTACCTCCAGCGCCATTACCGGATACTATTTTGAATCTACCGAGAAATTTGAGGAAAACCTGCGCATCCTTCTCTCCTTTGTCTCCCAACCCTGGTTTACCCAGGAGAGTGTGGACAAGGAGCGGGGCATCATCGGCCAGGAGATCGGTATGATCCAGGATAACCCGGACTGGAAGGTGTTCACCAACCTGATGGCCGCCCTGTATCAGCACCACCCCATCCGCCTGAGCGTGGCGGGCAGTGTGGAGTCCATCGCTGAGATCACTCCCGAGACCCTTTACGCCTGCCACAAGGCGTTCTACGACCCGGCCAATATGGTCCTGTGCGTGGCAGGTCCCGTGGAGGCGGAGAAGATCTGCGATATTGCCCGGGAGATTCTGCCCAAAGAAGCGGGCCCCATCGCCGGGCGGGATTACGGCCCTCAGGAGCCGGAGCAGGTGGCGCAGCCTTTGATTGAAGAGACCATGGAGGTTTCTATCCCCATTTTCCAGCTGGGCTATAAGGGCGATGCCCCCCAGCGGGGCGAGGCAGGCGCTCGGCAGGAGCTGCTGGGTGAGTTGGCCTGCGAGGCTCTGCTGGGCAACTCCACCCCACTGTATGCCCGGCTCTACCGGGAGGGGCTCATTAACCGCAATTTCTCCTACGGCTACGAGGCGATGCCCGGCGCGACCTTCCTGGCTGCCGGAGGCGAGTCCAAGGACCCGGAGGCAGTGCGCCAGGCGGTGCAGCAGGAGGCGGAGCGAATTGTCCGGGAGGGAGTAGACCCTGACCTGTGGCGGCGTATCAAAAAGGGCAGCTACGGCGGTAAGGTGCGCAGCCTCAATTCCTTTGAAAACCTGTGCGTAGGTCAGGCTCAAAGCTTTTTTGCCGGGTCCGATCTGCTGGATTTCCCCCGCCTGTTTGACACCATTGAAAAGGCAGATGTGGAAAACCTGATCGCCCGCTGGGTGACGCCGGAGCGCACGGCCCTGTCGGTGGTCCGTCCGGGAGAGGAGGAAGCGAAATGACCCATGTAGTGACCTTCCCCGGTCTGGGACTGGAGTTTACCCTGAACCGGGTGGCCTTTACCATCCCAATTATTGACCGCCCTGTCTACTGGTACGGAATTATCATCGTATCCGGATTGCTGTTGGCCGTCTACCTGTGTATGCGGTGGGCTCCCAGGTTCGGCATTGTCCCCGACCATATCCTGGACATGATGCTCTTTGCCGTCCCGGCGGCCCTCATCGCCATCCGGGCCTACTATGTGATCTTCAACCTGGGGCTCTACCAGCGGGAGGACGGCTCCTTGGACTGGGCGGCCATCCTGCGTTACAGTGATGGTGGCTTGGCGATCTACGGAGCCATTATTTCCTCGGTTATCGTCCTGCTCATCTTCTGTAAGGTGCGGAAAATCAATTTCCTGGCCTTTGCCGATGTTGGCGTCCACGGCCTGTTCATTGGCCAGCTCATCGGCCGGTGGGGCAACTTTATGAATGTGGAGGCCTATGGCAGCGCGACCACGCTGCCCTGGCGGATGTGCTCTGAGTCCATTGCTGCCGAGATGTTCTCCAAGGGCTATGTGGACCAGGCGGGCTATGAGGCAATTCTCAGCGGCACGCTGGGCGTCCACCCCACCTTTTTCTATGAGTCGGCCTGGAACTTTGTGGGGCTGATCCTGGTGTATTTCCTGGGGAAGAAGTGGCGGCGCTACGACGGAGAGTGCTTCCTGTTCTACCTGGCCTGGTACGGTCTGGGCCGGGCCTGGATCGAAGGCCTGCGTACTGACAGCCTTTACCTGTTTGTAGGCAGCTCCATCCGGGTATCTCAGCTGGTGGCGGCGGTTTGCTTTGTGGTGGCAGGCGGAATCCTGCTGTACAACCGCTTCCGCCCCCATGACAAGAACAATCTTTACGTAAACCGCCTTAAGGCTCAGCAGGAGCAGGCGGAAGAGACAAAGGAGGACTGAACATGGCGGCCATTTATATGGACGGCAAGGCCCTGGCGGCCAAGGTGAAGGAGGAAGTGGCGGCCCAGGTGGTGGGCATGGAGCGCAAGCCCGGCCTGGCTGCGGTGTTGGTGGGAGATAACCCCGCCTCCCGTGTGTACGTAAACGGAAAGAAGAAGGACTGCGCCGAGTGCGGTATTTACAGCGAGGAGTATGCTATCCCCGCGGAAACCACCCAGCAGGAGCTGTTGGAACTGGTGGAGACCCTCAATGGCCGGGAGGACATTGACGGCATCCTGGTCCAGCTGCCTCTGCCCCGCCACCTCAATGAGAAAGAAGTACTGCTGGCCATCCGTCCCGACAAGGATGTGGACTGCTTCCATCCCTTCAATGTAGGACAGTTGATGATCGGCGAGCAGGGCTTCCAGCCCTGCACCCCCGCCGGCGTGATGCGGATGCTGAAGGAGTACGGCATTGATCCTGCGGGCAAGCACTGCGTGATCGTGGGCCGCTCCAACATTGTGGGTAAGCCCCAGGCTATGCTGATGCTGCGGGAGAATGCCACCGTTACCGTCTGCCACACCAAGACCCCCGATCTGAAAGCGGAGTGCCTGCGGGCGGATATCCTGGTGGCAGCGGCAGGCCGGGTAGGCCTCATCACCGGCGACATGGTGAAGGAGGGAGCCGTGGTCGTAGACGTGGCCATGAACCGCAATGAGGCGGGGAAGCTGTGCGGCGATGTGGTCTTTGAGGAAGCTGCCCAGCGGGCCTCCTACATCACCCCCGTTCCCGGCGGCGTTGGTCCCATGACCCGGGCCATGCTGATGGAGAACACCCTGTACGCGGCGAAACAGCACGGAAAACAGTAAAATACCACCGATTTTGCGCCTCTGGCTTTAGCCAGGGGCGCTTTTTTGTTGTCATAACTGTCCTCCAGTCCACATAACGTGTAGGGAACAAAGCGAAGGCGGTGAGTACCAATGAGAATGGACAACGGTCAGGCCTACCGGCAGGCGGCCCAGGTATTGCCTCTGTCTCTGCGGGGGATGGCTCTTGATCTTCCGGAGGACAAGCAGGGCAGGGCGGAGGAGCTTCGCTTGCGGATCGGACATCCCGTAACGGTGGTATTTCCCCAGGGGGAGCTGTCTCTGGGGACAAACCCGGTGACCGGCCGGGATCTGGAGCATTTGCTGGAGCTGGCCAGCCGGGCCTCCGTCCATACGGTGGCTGACCAGCTCCGCCGGGGCTACCTGACCGTGGAGGGGGGGCACCGGGTGGGACTGTGCGGCACGCCGGTACTAAGGGACGGCCAGATCCACGGCCTGGGGCGGCTGTCCTCGGCGGCCATCCGGGTGGCTCGGCAGGTAACCGGAGCGGCGGCGCCGGTAGCACAAAAGTTGCTGGGACAGAGTGGAGCGTTTTGCAGCACCTTGATCCTGGCGCCCCCGGGGGCGGGCAAGACCACCTTGCTCCGGGATCTCATCCGCATTGTTTCCCACGGAAAGGGGATGGCCCCTCAGCGGGTGGCGGTGGCGGATGAACGGGGAGAAGTGGCCGCCCTGTGGAACGGAGTGCCTCAGCTGGATGTGGGGGAACGCACCGATGTGCTGGAGGGATGCCCCAAGGCTCAGGCGCTGATGATGCTGCTGCGGGCTATGAACCCCCAGGTGCTGGCGGCAGATGAGATCACCGCTCCGGAGGACGTGGCCGCCCTCATTTCCGCGGCGGGGTGTGGAGTGAAGCTGTTGGCTACCGCCCACGGAAGTGCCCGGGAGGATCTGGCCCGCCGTCCTTTGTATCGGGAACTAATGGCGGCCAAGGTGTTTGAGCGGTTGCTCCTGATTGAGACAAAGAACGGACGGCGAAGTTACCGAGTGGAGGTGCTGGAGTAGATGTGGAAGCTGGTGGGAGCGGTGCTGGTGGCAGCGGGCAGCGGCTGGCTGGGACTGAGCGCGGCGGCGGGGCTGACAAGACGTCTGCGGGCGGTGCAGTCTATGATTGTGGGGCTGGAGCTCATGGAGCGGGAGCTATGGGAGCGGGGGGCGGCTCTGCCGGAGCTGATGGTCGCTCTGGCGCAGAGGTGTTCCCAGCCGGCGGCCGGCTTTTTCCAACGGTGCGCCGAAGGTTGTGCCAGGCTGGATCAGGTTCCTTTTGGGGAGAGCTGGCGGCAGGCGGTGGACGAGCTGGAACTTCTTTCCCTGGATAGTCGGGCTGCTCTGCTGCCTCTGGGGGAAGTGTTGGGCCGGTACGAGGCGGACAGTCAGCGGCAGGCTCTGGAGCACGCCAGGCAAGCCTTGGAGCGGGAGGAGCAGCGCGCTCAGGAGGAGCGGCGGCGTCTGGGCCGGGTCTATCAGGCCTTGGGATTGTCCGGCGGCGCGTTTCTTGTGATTTTGCTGCTGTAATGGGATAAGATCACGAAAGAGGGCATGGGTATGGATGTGGATATGATCTTTCGAATTGCCGCCATCGGCATTCTGGTGGCGGTGCTCAATCAGGTGCTGAGCCGGGCGGGGCGGGACGAGCAGGCCATGATGACCACCTTGGCGGGGCTGGTGGTGGTGCTGATGATGGTGGTGCAGGAGATCGCCGATCTGTTTGCCCTGGTCAAAACTCTGTTTCAGCTATGATAGAGGTGATGATCAAGGTAGCCGCCGGAGCGGTGACTGCTGCTGTGTGTGCCACAGTGGTACGCCGGGGCACGCCTGAACTGGGTTTCCTGCTGGCGCTGGCGGCAGGAATTTGGGTGCTGTGGACGGTGGCGGACAGCCTGAAGCTGGTGACGGATTGGATGAAATGGCTGTGTGAGCTGGCAGGGCTGGAGGACTGGTTAATTGAGCCTGTCTTTAAAACGGTGGTTCTGTCCATCCTCACCCGGCTGACCGCAGAGGTGTGCAAAAGCGCGGGGGAGAGCGGTGTGGCCGCCTTTGTGGAGACGGCGGGAACCATTTTAGCCCTGGCAGTCTCTCTGCCTCTGGTGGGAGGAGTACTAAAGATGATGGAGGGGATGCTGATGTGAAGGTGCGGATCTTGGCTTTGTTGGTACTGTTGCCTCTGACCGTGCTGCCGGTATGCGGCGTGGATCTCTCCTTCTCTCAGGCCGACCAGGTGCTGGAGAGCGCCCAGGATTATGGCGTGTCCACGGACGGGGGACTGGGCCAAGGGGTACAGAATCTGCTGGAAGCGGCCGTGGATCAGTTGGGTGGATTGCTGCGCCACAGTCTGGGCACTGCATTGAAGCTGCTGGCGGTGGTACTGCTGTGCGGCCTGGCCCAGGGGCTGGAAGAGGACAAGCCCGTGGGACTGGGAGCGGTGGAACTGGCGGGAGCCCTGGCTATCACCGCTCTGACGGTGAGCGATATGACCACCATGGTGGGTTTGGGGCGGGAAACTATCTCCAAGATGGGGGACTTTGCTGACCTTATTCTCCCTGCCATGGCTACGCTTACCGCTGCCACCGGCTCGGTGACCGGGGCGGCCGTGCGACAGGGGGTGACGGTCATCTTCTCCGACCTGCTGATTACCGCGGTGGACAGCCTCTTGGTACCGTTGGTGTACGCCTATATCACTCTGTCTTGTGCCCAGGCCGCGTTGGGCAACGGAGGTCTAGGCAAGCTGGCGGGGCTGGTGCGTGGGACGGCGGTCTTTTTCCTCACCGCTATGCTGTTGGCCTTTACTGGTTATCTCACCGCCAGCGGGGCTATCGCCGGGTCGGTGGACGCGGCGGTGGTAAAGACCGCCCGCATGACCATCTCCCGGGCGGTGCCTGTGGTGGGAGGCATCCTCTCTGATGCGGCGGAAAGCGCCCTGGCCAGCACCAGTGTACTGCGGGGGACGGTGGGCGTGGCAGGGATGCTGGTGGTGCTGGCCATCTGCCTGACACCCTTTTTGCAGCTGGCCCTCCACTACCTGGCCTATAAGCTGGCTGCTGCCCTGGCTGGGACGGTGGATCACTCCCGGTTGGGCGCTCTGATGGACAGCATCGGCGGGGCCTTTGGTTTGCTGCTGGGCATGACGGGCAGCTGTGCCCTCATGCTGCTTTTGAGCATCGTGTCCGCCGTGTCGGCGGTAGCGCCATGATAGGGGCGCTGCGCGAGTGGCTGCTGTCGGTGACGGCGGCGGCCATCCTGTGTGCCCTGGCCCAGGGGCTGATCCCGCCTGGACCGGTGCGCCGGGTGGGGCGGCTGACAGCGGGGCTGGTGATGGCGGCGGCCTTGCTTTCTCCCCTGGCCAGTCTGAAGGGTGTGGAGCCGGAAGAATGGCTGGAGAGCTGGCAGCCTCAGGAGGAGGTACAAGAGCTGGAGCAGCAGCGGGATGAGACGATGAAAACCATCATAGAAGAGGAATGCAGTGCATATATTGTGGACAAGGCGGCCCAGTTGGGGGCAGAGTGTCAGGTGGAAGTGCTGTGTGCCCCGGAGGGGGACGGGGCATTTCTTCCCTGGCAGGTCACCGTGACAGGGGATTTGACCTCCGTGCAGCGGGAACAGCTCACCCAGCAGATCCAGGAGGATCTGGGGGTGCCGCCGGAGCGCCAGCAGTATGGAACAAAGGAGGAATCACCGTGAAATTTCAATGGCCCCCAGGGCTGTCTGTCTGGAAGAAGGGGCTGGAGCGGTATGGCTATGTCCTTTTGGTGGTGGCAGTTGGAATCGTCCTGCTGCTATGGCCTCAGGGAGGAGAAAAAACGGAGTCCGCGACCCAGGAGACGGTCCAGGAGGAATTTGATCTGGAGGCGTTTGAAGAGAAGCTGGCCCATACCATCTCCCAAATCCAGGGAGCCGGAGAGGCCCAGGTGGTATTGTCCTTGCAGAGCAGCAGCCGCCAGGTGTTGGCCCAGGACAAGGAACAGGGAAGCCAGGGCGACAGCAGCACAACCACCGTGACGGTGGGCCGGGGGTCGGGCAGTCAGGATGTAGTACCCCTCCAGACGGTGGCTCCCCAGTTCCGGGGGGCACTGGTGGTATGTCCCGGCGGGGACGATCCCCAGGTGCGCCTGGCGGTGATGGAGGCGGTCTCCGCCGTCACCGGGCTGGGCAGCAATCATATTTCCGTATGCAAAAGCGCGGCCTGAGGCCGAAACTTTGAAATGAATAGGGAGGAAGTCAGCAATGAAAACAGGGAACAAGAAGGGCGTGTCCCAGCTTTGGAAGCGCAACGCGGTGGTAGCGGTGATCGCCGTGTTCGTGTGTGCGGCGGTGTACTTAAACTGGAGCTATGAGCAGGAGGCAGGCAAAACGTTGGGAGAGTCCACCATGGTGGGGAAGGAAGATCCGCTGGTGTCCGGCAGTTCCAGCTCGGATAGCTCCAGTTCGTCCCAGCAGGACGACGCTGCCCAGCAGGGGGACCAGAGCAGCACCGATGGCCAGCAGACCGGTGCAGAGAGCGGCGATGACTACTTTGCCAATGCCAGGCTCAACCGCCAGCAGTCTCGGGACAGCGCCCTGAGCCTGCTCCAGGATGCCGCCGCACGGGAGGATGCGGATCAGACCCTGCGGGATGAGGCCAATCAGAGCATCCAAACCATGGCCGATTACACCGTTACCGAGGCCCAAATCGAAAACATGATCGTTGCCAAGGGGTATACCGACTGTGTGGCCTTTATTGGGGAAAACTCTCTGAGCCTGGCAGTCGCTGCGCCCGAAGGGGGACTCACCGACGCGGATACCGCCCGTATCCTGGATGTGGTCAGCCAGAATGCCGGTTTTACTGCCGACCAGGTGACCATCATCGAGGTGGAGTGAGGGCTAGAAATTTTAGGTTTTGGTTGTCAAAGACGCTCCGGCGTGGTACAATAACACCAAGTATCCTGGAAGAACTGTAACGTGAAGGAGCGTGACCATCCGTGAGCGAGAATAAGGAGTATGTCTCCCGCTCTGACGAGCTGGGCAATATCCATATTTCCGAAGAAGTGCTGGCTGGTATTGCCGCCGCCGCCGCCCTGGAGGTGGAGGGAGTCAGCGGCCTGGCCGCCAATTTGGGCAGCGATATTGCCGAACTGCTGGGAAAGAAGACCCTGGCCAAGGGCGTGCATGTGCAGATGGAAGATGAGAAGGTGACGGTGGATCTGTCCATTCTTATGTCCTACGGCAACACCATCCCCGAGGTGGGCAAGGCGGTGCAGGACGGCGTAAAGAACGCGGTGGAGTCCATGACCGGCCTGGAGATTGCCGCTGTCAATGTGAATGTGGGCGGAATTACCTTCCCGGTGAAGGCGTAATACACACAAGCAACCACAAGGCGTGCCTGGATACAAAAACCGGGCACGCCTTTTGCTGTGCTGCAGAGACACAAGGGCGAAACGGAGGAGAAAGCCATGTTGGCCAAATTCAAACAAATGCCGCTGGAGAGACAGCTATTTATCAGCTTTGTCAGCGTCTCATCCATTTTGCTGCTTGTGACCATGGGGATCATGCTGTATGTGGATATTACCCGGCAGCTGAGGAGCATGGATGACACCATCCGCAGCAGCGCCGCCTATATTGCACAGCTGGAAGCGGTGGAGGACATGCTGGAACAGGGGTATCCGGACCCGGCTGTTTCCCGGCAGCTGGACAGCCTGAGCGAGAACGTGAAGGATCTGAACGTGATCGTCATCTACAACACCAGCGGCCTGCGCTTTTATCACACCGACCGCCAGCAGAGCGGCGAGACCTTCGTGGAAGGGGAGGAGGTGCCCATCCTGGAGGGCAGCGAACCCTATATCACCACCGGATACAGCACCTATGGATCTCAGCGCCGGGCCTTCCACGCGGTGGAAAATGACCAGGGGGAGATCATCGGCTTTGTGATGACTTCTATCTTTACCTCCGATATCTGGGAGCAGAACCGGGTGATCGTGATTTACGCCCTGGTGATCCTGGGCGTGGTGTTACTGCTGGGTGTGGGGCTGTCCCGGGGGATCGTAGCGTTGTTGCGGGGGTCCCTGAAAGGACACCATCCCACCGAACTGCTGGAACTCTATCTCAAGCAGGAAGATGTGCTCAACGCCATTGAGGATGGACTGGTGGCCACCGACCGGGAGGGAACGATCATCTTTTCCAATCAGGCGGCCCAGCGCCTTCTGGGCGCTTCCCAGGGGGAACTGGAGGGGCGGCAGATGGAGGAGGTTTTCCCGGAGAGTGCTTGTGTCCAGGCGGCCAGCACCGGACAGACGTTCCACAACCGTTCCTGCGTGATTGGAGAGCGGCAGGTACTGGCCAGCGAAGTGCCCATTCGGGGAGAAGAGGGACTGGACGGCGTGCTGAGTGTGCTGCATGATAAGACGGAGATGATGCGGCTGTCCGATCAGCTGTCGGGTACCCGGAATATGCTGGACACCCTGCGCTTTTTCAACCACGAGTTTATGAATAAGCTCCACGTCATCCTGGGGTATCTCCAGACGGGAGAGACTGGAAAGGCCATCTCCTTCATCGTCAACAGCGGCCTTGTCTCCAGTCAGGCCATCCGGGAGACCGCCGACTGCATCCGTGCCTCCCGGCTGTGCGCTCTGGTGATCGGCAAAATGATGCACGCAGCGGAACTGGGGATCCGCCTGACGGTAGCGCCTGACAGCAGCTGCCGAACGGAAGATCTGCTGCTGGAGGAGCAGGACTGCATCACCGTGGTGGGTAATCTGCTGGAGAATGCCATTGAGGAATTGGCAAAGGGATATGGTGAGCTGCTGGAGATCAAGCTGGGGCTATACTGCCGCCCGGACTGCAACATCATTGTCTGTGAGGATACGGGCCGGGGAATTGACCAGGCGGTGCGGGAGCACATCTTTGAAAAAGGAGTCTCCACCAAAGGAGAGGGCCGGGGCCTGGGCCTGCCCCTGGTGCAGCAGATTGTAGAGAGCCACAACGGTACCATCGACATTGTGACTGAGGCGGGGGCAGGCAGCTGCTTTACCCTGACCTTTACCAGACAGGAGGGAGCAGTATGACCTATCGGGTGCTGATTTTAGAGGACGACCCCATGGTGGCGGCCATTGACCGGCAGTATGTGGAGAGCGATCGCCATTTTCAGGTGGTGCAGGTGTGCAAGAGCGGAGGACAGGCCCTGGAGTATTTGGCACACCAGGACGTGGAGCTGATCGTGCTGGACTACTACACCCCGGAGATGAACGGGCAGGAGTTTTTGGATCACCTGCATGCCATGGGGCGGGCTCCGGCGGTGATCATGGTCACCTCGGCCAGCGATACAGATATTGTGCGCTCTCTGCTCAGCCGGGGAGTGCAGGATTATCTGGTCAAGCCCTTTGAGTTTGCCCGGTTCCGGCAGGCGCTGGACAAGTTCCTTCAGCGGCAGAAGCTGCTGTCCAACTCAGGGGGAATGGATCAAAGGGCCATTGACCAGCTGCTGCAGTCCCAGGACGGAGAGGAAAGCGCGCCTCAGCTGAGCAAAGGACTCAATGGAGCCACTTTGCGTTTGATTCAGGACTTCCTGGCCCGCAGTCAAGGACAGGCCCTTACCAGCGAGGAGATCGCCGAACAGGTACATTTGTCCCGGATCACCATTCGCCGTTATGTCAACTATATGGTGGAAACCGGGGAGTTGGTCAGCTCTATCGACTACCAGACTGGAGGCCGTCCCTCCATCCGCTACCGCTACACCGGAAACTTTGGTGCAGCGGGAAAGGAATCTACATAAGGAACAAAAAGCTGCGTTCAAATTTGTACATTTCTTCTGAAAAAGGCGTAAATGGCGAAAATCTCATACAGATATGCGCACAGATTGCCCGGAATAAAAGATCCGTTTGTGGATGTCCCACAAGCGGATCTTTTGTTACTTTACTTACAAAAGGTCTTCAATACGTACTTAAATTGACTTTCTCTACTGAATTATTTAAACTTTTTGTTAAGAAAACCGCACGCTGTCTATCACGGCGAGAGGGAGCCGGAGCGTGTGCGGAGAGAGAAACAAGGAGGTATTTTTATGCCAACGGTAGAAGAAATCCTAGCGTATTTTGGCACCTACACCCCCGGGGTAGACGGGGCGGTCAGTTCATTCAAGTTTGAGTACCTGACCAGCCTGGGCTTCGCGGCCATCGTGATCTTCCTGGGACATGCCATCGTCAAGCGCTCCGCTCTGCTGCGGAAATTCGCGATCCCCGCCCCGGTGGTGTCCGGCCTGCTGTTTTCCATTGTAGTTGCTATTTTGAAGGGCAGCGGCCTCATCGCCATCTCCTTTAATGTAAGCACCATTCAGGATCTGTGTCAGAACATCTTCTTTATGTGCGTGGGCTTCGGCTTCAGCTGGAAGCTGATCCGCCACGCCGGTGGTAAGCTGTGCCTGAAGATCGCCATTGCCGCCTGCCTGCTCATTACCCTGCAGGATGTTCTGGGCGTGCTGGTGGGCCAGCTCATCGGCCTGAATCCCTTCCTGGCTCTGCAGTGCTCCTCCTCTGCTATGTCCGGCGGCGTCGGAACCGCTGCCTCCTTCGGTCCGATCTTTATCGAGAAAATGGGTGCTCCTGAGTCCGCCACCGCGGTGGGCGTCACTGCCGGCACCCTGGGCAATGTGATGGGTTCCCTCATCGGCGGTCCTGTGGCTGCCTTCCTCATCAGCCGCCACGGTCTGAAGTCTGACCCCAACGACAAACCTGAGTCCGCTGTGGACGGCAAGATCAACGAGCTGAGCAACAGCCGTATGGTCTCCATGTTCGGCATGGTACTGCTGCTGTGTGCTCTGGGTATGCCCATCTACTGCATCCTGGACAACATCCCCATGATCGAGATGCCCAAGTTCATCGGCTGTCTGTTTGCCGGCGCCATTGCCCGCAATGTGATGGAGGCCCTGAATATCAAGTTCTACACTCCTGAGGTGGACGCCATTGAGCACATGTTCCTGGAGCTCTATCTGGCTCTGGTGCTGATGACCATCGACATTACCGCTCTGGCTGGTGTGGCCGGCCAGATGGGTGTGATCCTGCTGGTTCAGGCGGTCCTCATGGCTGTGTTTGCCATCTTCGTTTCCTTCAACATGTTCGGCCGGGACTACGGTGCAGCTGTCATGGCGGCCGGCAACTGCGGCTGGGGCTGCGGCTCCGGACCCAACGCCGTGGCCAACGAAAAGGCGGTCATGGATCAGTATGGCTGGCACAATGTGGCCTGGGTGCTCTACCCCTCCTTCGCCGTGATTATCGACGACATTTACAACCCGATTTTCCTCTCTTTGTTCGGAAGCATCTTTGCAGCCTGAACATTTCCCTCTTCCTACAACCACTCCGCGGCGCTGCTTTTGCAGCGCCGCGGAGTGGTTTTTGTGGGTTCTTCCGATTGTGAAAACGGGGTGAACTGTGGTATAGTAGTGCCGAAAAGAAGAGAGGGACCCTATTAGTGTATTGTAAAACGGGAGGAGACCATGGCGGACACAGGCGTGTGGAGAAAAACGCTGTTGATGGGGGCGGCACTGTGCCTTTTGCTCACAGGCTGCGGTACTGGCGGCGGAACCGGCTCTGGAGAGGAAGGGCTGACCGTGCTGACCATCGGCACAGCCGACAGCGGCGGGACGATGTATACCGTGGGCAGCGCCCTTGCCCAGGCTATTACCAACGGAGACAGCTCCATCAAAGTGAATATCGGAGCATCCACCGGCTCGGCGATGAACGTGCGGGGCTTGGTTGGGGGAGAAATCGATCTGGGGCTGGTATCCGGTGACGTGGCCTACGCTGCCTACTATGGGCAGGATGATTTTTCCCAGCCTATGGAGAGTCTGCGGGCGGTGGCGGCCCTCTATGTCAGTACCTCCAACTGGATTGCGCCCCAGTCTGTAGGTGCGGAGTATGTCCATGACTTGGTAGGCAAGCGGATTGGCGTGGGTCCCCAGGAATCCACCACGGAGCTGTCTGCCCGTACAGCGGTGACAGTGCTTGGTCTGGACCAGGGAGGAACGCAGCTGCTCAATTGCGGACTGGGCGATGGGGCACGGATGGTAGAGCAGGGCGAACTGGATGCCATCCATGGCTTCTCCGGCGCGCCGGTGGGAGGACTGAAGGAACTGGCCCAAAACCAGCCCTGTCAGCTTCTGAAATATACCCAGGAGGAGCTGGAGGCCATTTTGGCCGAGAATCAGTCATATTATCCGGTGGTCATTCCGGCGGGGACCTATGCGGGGCAGGAGGAAGATGTAGATACCTTCGGGGTCAAGTGCCTGCTGTGTGTCGATGCCTCTATGTCTGAAAATTTGGTCTATCAGATCACCCAGGAGATCTGGGCAGCCACCGAGAAGCTGACCAAGGAGCACCCGGCCCTGGCTGAGATGGCAGACAGAGAATTTGTCTGCCAGGATCTGCCCATCCCTCTGCATTTGGGGGCGTGGGAGTTCTACGAAGACCAGGGAATTCTGGAGTAAGAATATGTGCCCGGGAGAAAACTCCCGGGCACATGTTTTTTCTTTATTTTTTCGCCTTGGCCACGCTGCGCCGATCCACAAATACACAGGGGACTACGGTTTTAAAGGGGTATTGAGCTCCCGAACGGCTCAGCTCCATGGCAGTCATGGCTGCCACCGCCAGTTCGTGCTGGAGTACCCGCACGGAGGAGAGAGGTGGTGTGGCGTTTTGAGACAGGGGCGTATCATTGAAGGCAATCAGGCTGATTTGCTCTGGAATGGCCCAGCCTGCCTCGTCCAGCGCACGCAGCACGCCCTGCACCATGGCGTCGGAGGAGATAAACAGGGCGGTGGGAGGCTGGTCCCACTCCTTAATGGCGCGGCTGAGGGCCTGGTAGGCGAAGGGCGAGGTCATCTCGCAGTCCAGCGCCCACTCCGGACGGTAGAGCCCCTTGTCCTGCAGATTGTTGCGGAAGTAGTACAGCCGGGCGTCCAGCTTCAGGTCATGGGTCTCCTGCAGCGTGAAGTGGCTGCCGATAAAGCCGATCTTCACATGGCCGGCATCCAGCAGATGGTTGAGCGCCTGCCGCACGCCCAGATGGAAGTTGGGCACAGCAGAGAAAAATTGTTCATCGTCGGGGGAGGAGTCCACAAAAACCACGTGGCGGCTCAGCTTTTGAAAGCTGCGGATCTCCTGCCAGGTGAAGCTGCCGATGGCAAAGATTCCGTCCAGTCCTCCTTCGCCCTGCATAGCAAAGTTGCCCTGCTGGTCCCGAAACAGAGGCGTAGTCTCAACCCCTCGGGAGAAGCACACTTGCTCCAGGGCATTTTTCATGTACAGATAGTAGGGGTCCTGCATGACCTGCTCGCTCTCAAACATTTGAGCGATACCAATTTTCAGGGCCCGGTCCCCCTCGCTCTTTCGGCTGCGCACCGGCACATAGCCCAGCGCCTGGGCCGCTTCCAGGATCTTCTGCTGGGTCTGAGAGGTGACGCTGATACTCTCATCCTGATTGAGTACCCGGGAAATGGTGGATACCGAGATCCCGGTGGCAGCGGCGATATCTTTTAAAGTTGCCATCTGAATCACCCTCCTCTGCATGTAAATTATACACAATTTTTTCTAAAATAACAAGAAAAAATAGATAAAATTAAGGAAAAATTGCGGCAGAACGGAGGGGGAGACAGTCATTCCTGGGCGAACATGGGGGAGGAGAAATAGCGGTCCCCCGAGTCGGGAAGAACGGCAACCACGGTTTTATCCCGGAACTCCTCCCGGGCGCACAGCTGGCGGGCGGCCCACACGGCGGCGCCGGAGGAGATGCCCACCAGCAGGCCAAAATGCTTGGCCAGTTCCCGGCCGGTCTGGAAGGCCTGCTCGTCGGTGACCCGGACCACCTCGTCCAGCAGGGAGCGGTCCAGTACGGCGGGAATGAAGTTGGCGCCGATGCCCTGAATCTGGTGGGGGCCGGCCTGGCCGCCGGAGAGCAGGGGGGAGGCGTCAGGCTCCACCGCCGCCACATGGAGGGCGGAGTTTTGTTCCTTCAGATAGCGGCCGGTGCCGGTAATAGTGCCGCCGGTACCTACACAGGCCACCAGGGCATCCACCTGGCCCTGGGTGTCTTCCCAGATCTCCGGACCGGTGGTGCGGTAGTGGGCATCCGGGTTGGCGGGATTTTCAAACTGTCCGGCGATGAGGCTGCCGGGGATCTCCTTGGCCAGAGCCTCCGCCTTGTCCACGGCCCCCTGCATCCCCTGAGCGCCGGGGGTGAGCACCAGTTGGGCTCCGTAAGCGGCCAGCGTGGCCCGCCGCTCTGCACTCATGGTGTCGGGCATGGTGAGGATCAGACGATAACCTCGGCTGGCGGCCACACAGGCCAGACCGATGCCGGTGTTTCCGGAGGTAGGCTCGATAATGGTGCCGCCGGGGGCGAGAAGACCCCGCTCTTCGGCGTTACGTACCATGGAAAGGGCAGCCCGGTCCTTGGTGCTGCCGCCGGGGTTAAGAAACTCCAGCTTTACAAGCAGACGGGCTCCGGTCTGGGGATTGGTCTCCAGGTGGAACAGAGGGGTGTTTCCAATCAGCTCCTCTACGGTATGAACGATCTTGGCCATCGCTGGTCGCCTCCTGTAATTTTGTTGTCTCTCATCATACCGCCCGCCCAAAAGGTTGTCAATGTGCCATTTGCAATGGGAAGGGGAAGAGGGTATAATATATGGTACGGAATTGACTTATGTAAGCCAATCCAACGCGTTTTGTTCCGGAAAGGAGTTTTAAGACCATGAAAACTGGTTTGGTATTGGAAGGGGGCGCGCTGCGCACCATTTATTCCACCGGCTTGATGGATGCCATGCTCTCCAAGGATCTGATGGTGGACTATGTGATCGGTGTGTCGGCGGGCATCGCCTACGGGGTGAGCTATGTCTCCAAACAACCTCAGCGCAACTTGGAGATCCTTACCCGGTTTGTGAACGACCGGCGGTATATGGGGCTGAAAAATCTGGTGGATAAGCATAACCGCAGCTATTTTGGCCTGGAGTTCTCCTATGAGACCATCCCCAACGAACTGGTTCCCTTTGACTATGATACCTTTGCCGCCTTTCCCGGACACGTAGAGGCGGTGGTGACCAATCTGGGCACCGGCAAGGCGGAGTATATGGAGGTGCCCCGGCGGGATGAAAAGTTCCTGCTGCTTCAGGCTACCTGTGCCCTGCCGCTGATGTTCCCCATCTATCACCTGGACGGCAAACCCTATCTGGACGGCGGAGCGGCAGATGCCATCCCCTTCCGTCGGGCCTTTGAGCAGGGGTGTGACCGTGCCGTAGTGATCCTGACAAAGCCCCGGGATTTTGTGCGCAAGGCGGAGAAACTCCAGCGTCTCATTGAGCGGCGCTACCGTGAGTACCCCAACTTCTGCCAGACGATGCGGGAGCGGGCAGAGAAGTACAACGCGGATAAAGAGGAGCTGTTTGAGCTGGAGCGCCAGGGCAAGGTGCTGATCTTTGCCCCTGACTCCCTCCACGGAGTGGGACGTATCGAGCACAACGTGGAAAAGCTGCGCCTGCTGTGGGGAGAGGGCTATCAGCACGGCGTGGAGCGGATGGAGGAGCTGGAATCCTTCCTGGGCCGCTGAGAGAGAAATACACAAGGATAGAGTATGAAGAAAATCGTGATCATTGACGGTCAGGGAGGCCGTCTTGGAAAGCTGCTGGTGGAGGAGACCCGCGCCCGGATGCCGCAGACCCATATTTTGGTCATCGGAACCAACGGGGTGGCCACCTCCACCATGCAGAAGGCGGGAGCGGACCAAGCGGCCACCGGAGAGAACCCGGTGGTGCGGGGAGTACAGGATGCGGATGCAGTGCTGGGCCCCATGGGTATTGTCGTATCTGACGCCATTTTAGGGGAGGTTACCCCTGTTATGGCCCAAGCGGTGGGCAGCTGCCGGGCCAGAAAGTTTCTGGTGCCCATGAACAGCTGCGGCGTATGGGTGGCCGGTACCCAGGAGATGGGACTGGCGGGCTATGTGAAGCTGGTGGTAGAGGAAGCCACCCGCTACCTGGAAGAGGAGGATGCTTGATGGACTACCGCATGGAGAAACCGGGGATGGAGCTGCGGCCCTCCCTGTTGGGCTATGGCTGTATGCGCTTTCCCGTGAACAAGGACCACACCGTGGACGAGGAGAAGGCCCAGCAGCTCATCGACCGCGCCATGGAGGCAGGAGTGACCTACTATGACACCGCCTGGTTTTACCACGACGGAGAGAGCGAGCCTATGATGGGGCGCCTGCTCTCCCGCTATCCCCGGGAGAGCTACTGCCTGGCCACCAAGATGCCCTGCGCCATTATCGACAGCCTGGAGCAGGCCAAGGATATCTTTGCCAAGCAGTTTGAGCGGCTCCAGACCGACTACTTTGACTTCTACCTTCTGCACAGCCTCAGCGGCCGCAGCTGGAAGAAGATGCTGGAGCTTGGGGTCGTGGACTTTTTAGAGCAGTGCCATCGGGAGGGCAAGTTCCGGTGGTTCGGCTTTTCGTTCCACGATGAGTACGAGGCCTTTGAGGAAATCCTCCGGGCCAGAGACTGGGATTTCTGTCAGATCCAGCTCAACTACATGGACCAGAACATCCAAGCGGGCCTGCGGGGCCACGACCTGGCCTTGGAGCTGGGGGTCCCTCTGGTCATCATGGAGCCGGTGAAGGGCGGACTGCTGGCTCAGCCCCCGGAGGAGGTGCTGGAACCTCTGCGCGCGCTGGATCCCGATGCCACGCCCTCTTCCTGGGCCATGCGCTGGGTAGGCAGTTTGCCCGGGGTGAAGGTAGTGCTCAGCGGCATGAGCAGCATGGAACAGCTGGAGGACAATCTGAATACCTTCAGCCAGTTCCGTCCTCTGTCCGATGAGGAGCGGGCGGCGGTGGATGAGACAGCCCGCCGGCTGGCTCAGCGGGTGAAAAACGGCTGCACCGGCTGCCGGTACTGCATGCCCTGCCCGGCTGGGGTGGATATCCCCAAGAGCTTCCGTATCTGGAACCGTATGGCCATGTATCAGAACTACCCTGTCACCCGCCGGGATTGGAAGGGAATGGAGGCCGAGGCCCGGCCCGACCAGTGCTACCGCTGCGGCCGGTGTGAGCGGCTGTGCCCTCAGCACCTGCCTATCCGCGCGCAGCTGGCCCAGGCGCATGCTGAGATCACCGCCTTTACGGAGAAGCGGTGAGTCCATAGGGAAGCACGATGGACAAGCAAAAAACTTTACATCAAAACTGGCCTGATTTTTGATAAAATCAAAGAAATCTGACATATATACAAGAAAAAACGCTTATGTCAAGTTTTAAACTTGACACAAGCGTTTTTCCTTTTTCAGCCTTGCAGAATCACATCGCAGCACTCACGAATGGGAAAGGCACGGAAGTAGGCGTCCTCCAGGGGAATCCACAGCTTTTCAAACCGTTCCAGGCCCTCAGGTCCATTCCGGCCCAGAAGACGTGCGCGGCGGGTAGACCAGGGGACATCCAGGAAACACTTCACATGGTAGTAGGGCTGCAGTTCCGGACGCAGGGAGTACACGCCCTCCACCACAGCCAGTGGGGCAGAAGGGACTGCGATTTCCTCACCCAGGGCATTGGAGTGGCAGTGGTAGGGGCGGTAGTGTACGGTTTCACCCCGGGAGAGGGGAGAGAGTACGTCGGTAAAAAAGCGTTCCGCGTCTACATTGCCGCCCGGCTCAGCCAGCCGCTGGGCAGTCTTGCGCTCCGGGGGCAGGTAGAAGTCATCCATATGAAACAGAGGGCAGCAGTAGAGCCGGGAGAGAAAACCACCCAGAGTAGTTTTACCTGTGGCGCATGGACCGTCCAGAGCCACCAGAGTCTGGGAATGGGTGCGGCGGTGGCGGTCGATGGCGGACAGCAAAGGCAGCAGCCGGGCCAGATCCTGATCCACGACCCGGTAAGCGGGGGAGTAGACCCTGCGGTAGCGGTCGCTGTGGTGGACCGCCGGCATGCCGGCCTTGCGGTAGTCCTCCAGAACCCGATCCACTTCAGCCCGGGGAAAGGGCAGAGAGTAGAGTAAATTCAGACTTTCTTCCAGTGCCTGGCGGTCCGGTGTGACCGTCTGAGCTGTATGGAGAAAGAGGGCGGCCAGAGTAGATGGCTCCAGCCCCTGCCCTTTGCAGGCCGCCAGAGACAGCCGGCACAGACCACCGCCCAGAGGTTCTGTAAGGGGCGCATCGGCGTCACCCTCCACATCGGCCCACTCCGCCTCCAGACGGTCCAGAACAGCCTGGGAGTCCAGCCCAAGATGGCCGGGGCCCATACAGCTCTGATAGAGAAATTTGATGGCGTCCTGAAGCTCCAGTTCCGGATGGCTCCGGACATGTTGTTCCAGCAGAGGGGCCAGTGGGTTCATATGATCACTCCTGAGGGATAAGATTGGCTTTCTCCAGAGCACGGACAATGGCGGGCAGAGCCACGAGCTGCAGGATGATGCCAGGGATGGCGTTAGTAAAGGCGCCTGCCACAAAAGCAGCGAAGGTGAAGGCGCTGCCAGTGGAGGTGAGCAGGATTACCTCGACAATACCCCACACGATCCGGCCGCCGATCATAGCCGCTGCCAGAGAAGCGTAGGTGCCAGCCCAGGAATGGGGCAGGCGGCGGTAAAGCAGGCCGGAAATGAAACCATAGGCGGCCAGCTCAAAGGCCATGGCCAGAGCAGTGGGGAACATGGGAGGGAAGCCTCCGGTGAGAACCGAGCGCATCAGGGGAGCAATAAAGCCAACCAGAGCGCCCCAGGGGCCGCCGCAGAGAAAGCCGCACAGCAGCACCGGCAGGTGCATGGGCAGCAGCATAGAGCCGATCTGGGGGATGTTCCCCGTGAAGAAGGGGAGCACATAGGCCAGAGCCAGCATAAGAGCGGACAGGACCAGGCGCTTGATGCGCAGGCGAGAAGAGGATGCGGTTGCGTACATGAACAAAACTCCTTTACAAAAAATACCGCAAAGGCGGCTTCACCCTTCGGGGCGGAACATACCTTCGCGGTACTGATTGCAGGAAGTGCAGGGGCAAAAAAGGTGCCGGCTTCTGCCAGGCGATTATTGGTATCATACCATGAAGCGTCTGCTGCGTCAAGAGCGGCGCTTCTGAGCCCGTTCCATGGTGTGCTGGATGGGCCGGGAAGGGGTGCTGGTGTTGTTCTGCTGCCGCAGCAGAGCGGAAATCTCTCCCGTGGCCTGCTCTACCTCAGCGTGGAAGGTGGTGGCGGACAGACGCAGCGCTCCGTGGCCCAGAATGATAAGCTGCTCGGCATAGTCCGAGGTGGCTACCCGCACCCGGTACTTTTTCCGGCTGAGCTCATAGGTGGCCTTCTCAATGTAGGCGTCGGCGGTCTCCGCTTCCTTGGTGTATACCACATGGATGTTGTGGTAGTGGACCACCTCGCCCACCCCTCGAGGCACCCGGTAGGCGTCAAAGACCAGGATGACCTGGCACTTGCGAAAACCCTGGTAGTTTTCCAAAATGTCCATCAGCCGCTGCCGGGCGGCGTCCAGATTGTCCTGGGCGATGGCTTTCAGCTCGTCCCAGGCGAAGATGATGTTGTAGCCGTCTACCAACAGGTATTCCGGACCTAACTGCTCCGGAGTTTTGATGGCCTGGTATTCCGGCAGCTCGTCCCGCTTGCGGGGCTTGGGCTGGGGACGCAGATCCCGGGCCTTGATGGGGCCGTAGGTGCGCTCAAAGATGGCCTGGAGCTCCTTGTCAGCTTCCAGGGAGCCGGAATACACCGAGCCCTTCCTGGGAGCGGCGGGACGAAACTCCGGTTCTTCTGGCTCTGGAATATCAAACGTAAGACCGCTGTCCACGTGCATGTACTGGCGGACCTCATTCCATTTGACCACAAAGCCTGCCCCATGGTCGCAGAACACCGAGTCGGCGGGGTTATCCACATCCCGGTCGCTGTCGTAGCCGATGGCGTCTACCACCGCCTGCTGGTCGGGACAGGGGCGGTAGCCGTCCAGGGTGCAGAAGAGCCGCCCTTGCCCCCTGGTGTAGGCGGCCACCTCCAGGGCGTAGTCCCTGGCCTGGGAGACGGGAGCGGAGCCGGTGAGGACGGACTGGTCTCCCATGGTTTCGGACAGCTCCAGGCTGCCTCCCATTCGCTGTACATCGGACATAGCTCGTCCCACCTGCTCCTGAGGCAGCTCCAGCCGCAGCTGGTACCAGGGCTCCAGAAGCACACTCTGGGCCATTTTCAGTCCCTGACGCACGGCCCGGTAGGTGGCCTGGCGGAAGTCGCCTCCCTCGGTGTGCTTGGCGTGAGCCCGCCCGGTGAGCAGGGTGATGCGCAGATCAGTGATGGGGGATCCGGTGAGCACCCCCCGGTGCTCTTTCTCCATCAGGTGGGTCAAGATGAGCCGCTGCCAGTTCCGGTCCAGCACGTCCTCGCTGCAGGCAGTGTCAAATTGCAGACCACTGCCCCGAGGGGCGGGCTCCAATAAAAGGTGTACTTCGGCGTAGTGGCGCAGGGGCTCAAAGTGGCCTACGCCCTCCACGGGCTCCAGAATGGTCTCCTTGTAAATGATGCTGCCCTGGCCGAAGGTGACATCCAGACCAAAGCGGTCAGAAATCAGTTGCTTCAGTACCTCCAGCTGGACCTGACCCATGAGCTGCAAGTGGATTTCCCGGCTGTGCTCGTCCCAGGCTACGTGGAGCTGAGGGTCCTCCTCCTCCAGTTGGCTGAGCTGTTTTAATGCGGTGTGGACGTTTGCTCCCTCGGGGAGCTGGACTTGGTAGGTGAGCACCGGCTCCAGCATAGGCAGGGGGGAGGCACCCTCAAAGCCAAGTCCCTGGCCGGGGAAAGTGCGGCTCAGACCGGTGACAGCGCACACGGTTCCCGCTTCTGCCCGGTCCACAGCTTGAAACTGAGCACCGGAGTAGATACGCAGCTGGTCGGCTTTCTCCTGCCAAACCTGGTCGGGCGGGAGGTTCCCGTCAGGGCGTTGGTTGGTGAGCAGATCCTTCACTTTTAAACACCCGCCGGTGACCTTCAGATAGGTCAGGCGGCCACCCTGAGGATCCCGGGTAATTTTGAACACCCGGGCGCCGAACTCCTGAGGATAGAGCGGGGGCGCGGCATAGCGCTCCAGACCCTCCAACAGCTCGTCCACTCCCTCCAACTTTAACGCGGAGCCAAAGTAGCAGGGAAATACCTTCCGGTGACGGATGAGAGAGACGACATCTCGGTCCTCCAGAGTTCCGTTCTCCAGATACTGTTCCAAAATGCCCTCATCACATACGGCTACATTTTCCCCAAAGACGTCCTGGTCCTGGGCGGGATCAAAGTCCACACAGCCCTCCCCGAAGGAGGCCTTCAGCTTTTCCAGAAGCTCCTGCTGCTGCGTGCCGGGCAGGTCCATTTTATTGATAAAAAGGAAGGTAGGAATATGGTACCGGGCCAGCAGCTGCCACAGGGTGCGGGTGTGACCCTGAACCCCGTCGGTGCCGCTGATGACCAGAATGGCATAGTCCAGCACCTGGAGGGTGCGCTCCATCTCCGTGGAGAAGTCCACATGTCCCGGTGTGTCCAACAGAGTGATGGTCAAATCCTTGAGAGGCAGTACGGCCTGCTTGGAGAAGATCGTGATGCCACGCTCCCGCTCCTGGCGGTCGGTGTCCAGAAAGGCGTCTTGGTGGTCCACCCGGCCCAGCTTGCGCAGCCGCCCGCCTCGATAGAGCAGAGCCTCCGACAGAGTGGTCTTACCTGCGTCAACATGGGCCAGCAGACCCACGGAAAGTTGTTTTGCTTCCATGTGCAACATCCTTGCTTGTTCAAGTATCAAAATTGTACCATGTTCTCCGTCGGGAATCAATCCGTGGAAAATTCGGGATTGTGGGAGAAGGGCGTGGTGTGATAGAATAAACCCAGATATCGCCTGCCCCGCTGCGGCAGAGAAAAAGATGCAGGAGGAAGACCAATGAAGCAGGATATGATCCTTGTTCTGGACCTGGGCAGCCAGGAAAATCCCCGCCTGGCCCGGGAAATCCGTTCCCTGGGCGTGTACAGTGAGATCCACCCCCACGACATTACGTTGGAGCGGGTGCATGCGCTGCCCAATGTGAAGGGCATCATTGTTAACGGCGGCCCCAACCGTGTGGTAGACGGTGTGGAGATCGATGTATCCACCGAGATCTATAACTGCGAGCTGCCCGTGCTGCTGGTGGACCACAAGGGCGAGGTGGGCTGGCCCGAGGATGAGGCGGACCGGAAAGAGGCTCTGGCCAACTTCGTCTTTGGCCTGTGCCAGGCGGAACCCAACTGGAACATGGAAAACTTCATTGCGGACCAGGTGGAGCTCATCCGCCGCCAGGTGGGAGACAAGAAGGTGCTGCTGGCCCTCAGCGGCGGCGTGGACTCCTCTGTGGTGGCCGCTCTGCTCATCAAGGCCATCGGAAAGCAGCTCACCTGTGTCCACGTCAACCATGGCCTGCTCCGTAAGGGCGAGCCGGAGCAGGTAGTCAAGGTGTTCCGGGATGAGATGGACGCCAATCTGGTCTATGTGGATGCGGTGGAACGTTTCCTGGACAAGCTGGCCGGGGTCAGTGACCCGGAGCAGAAGCGTAAGATCATTGGCGGAGAGTTTATCCGCGTCTTTGAGGAGGAGGCCCGGAAGCTGGAGGGCATCTCCTTCCTGGGTCAGGGTACCATTTACCCCGACATCATCGAGTCCGGCACCAAGACGGTCAAGGCGGTAAAGAGCCATCACAACGTGGGCGGCCTGCCTGAGGACCTGAACTTTGAACTGGTGGAGCCTCTGAAGATGCTCTTCAAGGACGAGGTGCGCGCCTGCGGCAAGGCCCTGGGTCTGCCCGACAGCATGGTCTACCGTCAACCGTTCCCCGGCCCCGGCCTGGGCGTGCGCTGCCTGGGCGCCATCACCCGGGACCGCCTGGAGGCCGTGCGGGAGTCTGACGCCATTCTCCGGGAGGAGTTTGCCAAGAATGGCCTGGAGGGCAAGGTTTGGCAGTACTTTACCGCCATCCCCGACATCAAGAGCGTGGGCGTGCGGGATGGCGTGCGGGCCGACGAGTGGCCGGTCATCATTCGGGCGGTCAATACGGTGGACGCCATGACCGCCACCGTGGAGGATGTGCCCTTTGCGCTCCTGCAGCATATTACCCAGCGCATCACCCATGAGGTAAAGGGCGTCAACCGGGTGCTTTATGATCTCACGCCGAAGCCCACGGGGACCATCGAATGGGAGTAACTTAGAAGGCCCGAAAAAGCCTGTAATGATAGGAGTTTCCAAGGCTTGATGCCCTCTGTGGCAACAATTTTTCCTTGCTTTTAAGAAGAGCTAACTGATTTTAATTGAATCGGTTAGCTCTTTTTATGACTGTTTTGAGCAACACAAAGGGTTTGAAGATTAAGTTTGCGACCTGAGCTGATGATAATAAATGCCTGTCACCAGACCGTAAGAAGTTTATGGTATTCTACTGGTAACAACTCGTAGGAGAGATACCTATGGCGATTTTGATTACCAAAGATTTGTGCAAGACATACGGCAGCGGAGACAATGCCGTCCACGCGCTGAACCACGTATCCCTGACGGTGGAGGAGGGTGAGTTTGTCTCCATTGTAGGCACTTCCGGCAGCGGGAAGTCCACCTTTTTAAATTTAGCGGGCGGGCTGGACAAGCCAACCTCTGGTGAAGTGTGGGTGCGGGGGCACGACCTGGGGAAACTTAATGACGAGCAGCTCACCATCTTCCGTCGGCGAAACATCGGCTTTGTCTTTCAGAACTTCAATCTCATCCCCATGCTCAATGTGTATGAGAATATCACCTTCACCTTGGAGGCAGATGCGCTGCGGCCTGACAAGGAGTTTTTGGACGGGATCATCCATGCTCTTGGACTGGAGGAGAAGCGCTATACCATGCCAGACCAGCTCTCTGGCGGACAGCAGCAGCGGGTGGCCATTGCCAGAGCTTTGGCCACTAAGCCGGCCCTGATTCTGGCCGATGAGCCCACCGGAAACCTGGACAGCAAAACCGGACTGGAGGTGGCCCTGCTGCTCCAGAATTCCGTGCGGAAGTTTGGGCAGACCCTCATCATGATCACCCACAACGAGGAACTGGCCCAGCTGGCCGACCGCATCCTCCACATTGAGGACGGACGCATCCTGGGGAAGGAGGGGGACCATGTTCCGCATTCATAACCGCCGCCTCTTTTGGCGTCTGGCCGGACGAAGCATTAAGGCCAACCTGGGCCGAAACCTGCTTACCGCCCTGGCTGTCTTTCTTTCCACTCTTATGCTCTTCTCCATCTTTACCATCGGTGTCAACTACTTCCGCAATTTACAGGTCATGATGGACCGGCTGGACGGGGTGACCGACGCTCTCCTGTACGCTCCCACCCAGGAGCAGTATGAGCAGATCAAAGCCACCCCCGGGGTGGAGGTGGTGGGCATCCGAATGTCGCCGGGCAGTGAGACAATTCCAGGTGCGCGTGGTTTCGAGATTCCCTTACAGCACTGGTACTACGACGAGGCAGCCTGGGAATACCAGATCCTCCCCATGATCTCCGATGTGGTGGGAACCTACCCTCAGAACACACTGGAGATCATGATGTCCACGGGCACCCTCAAACGGCTGGGCATTGAAAATCCGGAGGTGGGCATGACCATCCACCTGACCCAGGATTACCAGCTAACCGGCTGGTTTACCGACTACAAATCGGAGGACCGGGTGCTCCGCTCGGAGTCTGGAATGCGGGAGATCTATTCGGAATTCTGGGGCTGGGACAGTTGTCAGCTGGGAGTGTGCTGGTCTGAGGAAGGAACCTGGGAGGCCTTGCAGCAGATTCCGCTCACAGACGCGCAGTACTGGGTTTCTACGTCCCAGCGCTCCGTCGTTTCCCTAGAGCAGGTCCTTGGCCTGCTGGGATTTACTGCTCTGCTCATTCTGGTGGGCAGCTGTCTGTTTGTCAGCAACATTCTGTCCCTCTCCGTTCAACATGACATCCGGTTTTACGGCATGCTGAAGACCCTGGGAACCACACCCCAGCAGCTGCGCACCCTGGTGCGGGCAAAAGCCATACTGGCAGCCCTGGTCGGTCTGTTACCCGGTATGTTGGCGGCGATGCTGCTCTGCCTGGAGGTGGTACCTCGGGCTCTGGAGACATTGACCAACGACAATATGTCCGCCATGCCCCGGACGGTGGTCTTTTACCCTGTCATCTTTTTGGGTACCATTCTGTTTGTGTCGCTGACGGTGGCTCTGAGCAGCTGGAAACCGGCTCGGCTGGCGGGAAAAATCTCCCCCATGCAGGCCCTGTCCTACACCGGGCTGCCGGGAGAACGCCGTGGGAAAGCGGGGCGGCGGACCGGGCTGCGCTCCATGGCCCTGCACAACGTGTTCCGGCAGAAAAAGCAGGCCCTCTGGGTCTTTGCCTCCCTCACCCTGGGGGCGGTGCTCATTCTGGCGGTAAACAGCGTGTTCCACCTGGACATGCCGGAGTATGATACAAATGGCTATGACATCACTATTTTTACCTTCCGGGAAACTAACCTGGAGGAAGATGGAGATTCCGATTTTGCACCGAACCTCAATCAGGGTGCTATGGAGGCTATCACCCAACTGGACGGCATCGAAGAAATGGAGATCACCCGGATGTCCGCGCTGTATATGCAGAGTGACCCAGCGGTCCTTTGGCCCTATGCCAAGCAGTTTGCCCGGTGGGTGCGCGAAGACGACCCGGCCGCTGTGAAAGAAAAAATGGAGGCATATCAGGCCGGCGCGGGCCAATTTGAGCGCACAGAAGCGGTGACCCTGGAGCTTTCTGCCCTGGAGGAGTATAATCAGACTGCGGAGCAGCCGGTGGATTTGGATGCCTTTGCCGCTGGGGATACACTGCTGATTTACGACAGCAGCAGAGAATATGTCGACCCGACGGAGGATTTTTCCGGCATGGTGGGTCAGACTCTGTCCATCTGCGGCCGGGACGGACAGGTCCAGTCCTTTACCATTGGCGGGGTGGTGAGCAGGGACGTTCCCCTGGCAGTTTCTCCGTCCGGTAACAATGATGTGCCTGGGGTACTGGTCAGCCAGGCCGGTATGGATCGGATCAATCCGGATGCAGATATCCGGAATATCTGCATCAACGCCGAGAAGGGCCAGTTGATGACTTTGGATCAGGCCATTCAGGAAATCCTGGCCGTGGCTCCCGATCACGTGGAGTATGTCAGCGCCGCCCAGGCCCAGGCGGACTATGCCCACAACCAGCAGACCGTAGCCCTGGTGGGCAACGGCGTGTGCATTCTAATGGTGCTGATGGGGCTTATGAACTATGTGAATGTGATGGCCGCCTCGGTGCAGACCCGCCGGCGGGAGCTGGCCATGATGGAGTGGGCATGACCCGCCGGCAGCTGCGGGCTATGGTCATGTGGGAGGGGGGCATCTACGCGGTTTTATCCTCCGTCCTGTTCCTGGCGGGCTGTGGTATTCTGTGGGCCGCCTTTTCCGATACCCATATTGATGCAGGGGTGCTGGCTTTCTCCTTTGTGTGGCCGCCCAGGCTGGTGGTGGGGGTGGTGCTGGCTCTTTTGGTGCTGTGTCCCTGCATTTCCGCCCTGGCCTACCGGATCTCTTCCCGGGAACCGGTGATTCAGCGCCTGCGGGAGACCAGCTGACCTGTTTTTTAGGAGGTACCTATGGCCCAGCTTTTGTTGGTAGAAGATGATGTTCTGTTGGGGCAGGCGGTGAAGTCCGCACTGGAGCAGGACGGCCACGCCGTGGCGCTGGCCCACAACGCCGCCCAGGCTCAGAAGCTTTGGCAGGCCGTCCGCTTTGACTTGTGTCTGCTGGACATCCGTCTGCCCGACGGAAGCGGCCTGGACCTGTGTGCCGGGTTCCGGCAGGCACGGGACACCCCCGTCATCTTTCTCACCGCCAACGACGCCGATGAGGACGTGGTCCGGGGATTCCAAATGGGCGGTGACGACTATGTAACAAAACCCTTTGCCCCGGAGGTGCTGCGCCAGCGGGTGCTGACTGTGCTGCGCAGAACTGGCAGCGGCGCTCAAATAATCCGCTATCAGGAGAACTGGAGATTGACCTGGAGCGGCAGACCGTACGCAGACAGGGGGAAACCATCCACCTCACCGCCACCGAGTGGAAGCTGCTGGAAAGGCTGGCCCGCAGCCGTGGCCGGGTGCTCACCCGAACGATGCTGTTGGAGCAGATTTGGGACGTGGAAGGAAGCTTTATAGATGAGAATACTCTCAGTGTCCATATCCGCCGCCTGCGGCAGAAGCTGGAGCCCGATCCAAAGAATCCGCGCTATGTGGTCACGGTATTTGGACTGGGCTACACCTTTGGGGAGGCAACATGAAACGATATGAGCGGCGAGCGGCCCTTTTGTGGATGATTCTGGCTGTGGCCGGGCTGGGACTGTTGATTGCGTCGCTGTGCTTGGAACAGCGCCAAATGCCATGGGTGGTGGGGCTTTTCTTGGCAGTATGCCTGGCCGTGCAGATTCTTCTCTACCGGACCGCAAGAGACAGCATGAGGGAACTGGTGGTTCAACTATCCGACCTGATCGATCAGCTGACCCAGCTTCGGGAGAATCCTGTTTTTCCGACCCTGGAGGATACCGTCCTCTCACGGCTTCAACAGCAGGTGGAGCGGCTGGCCTCTATCTGGGCGGGACTGAACCGGCAGGCAAAGCGGGAGCGGGATGAGATCCAAAGCTTGGTGTCCGACCTGAGTCATCAGCTGAAAACACCGGTGACCACTCTGCAGATTTACGGTTCTCTTTTGGCACAGCCTGAGCTGTCCCCGAAACAGCGGCAGGAGTATGGAAGCAGGATGCAGCGCGCCCTGGAGCGGCTGGACTTTTTACTGGACAGCATGGTTAAGCTTTCCCGTCTGGAGTCCGGGAGCATCCGCCTTCAGCCACGGATTACTGATGTAGAGGAACTGATTCTCAATGCTGCGCTGCAGGTACGTCGGGCGGCAGAGAGTAAAGAAATCAATCTCTCTATCCAGCCGCCGTCCAAACCAATTGCGGTGTGCTGTGACCCAAAGTGGACGGAAGAGGCCATCTTCAACGTCCTGGACAATGCGGTCAAGTATACCCCGCAAGGGGGATGGGTGACTCTTACCTTGGAAAGCTACGAGACCTACTGCCGAATCAATATTTCCGACACTGGATATGGAATCCCACCTGAGGAGATCCCGAAGATCTTTCAGCGCTTTTACCGCGGCCAGAGTGTGCAGGCGGTGGAAGGAGTGGGCCTGGGACTTCCGTTGGCGCGGAAGGTCGTTCAGGAACAGGGGGGATGGATCAAAGTGTCGTCTGACCATAAGGGAAGTACGTTTTCCATTTTCCTGCGGCGTAGCTGACTAAGTTCTGTCTGCAGAATTTTAAGCTGTGACCGATCAATGTTACCTATTCTTTCCAGGATAAATTAGAAAAGAGCTAACTGACAAAATAAGGTCAGTTAGCTCTTTTATCAATTGTTAGATTTTAGAGTGAAGTCTTGGAGTCCTGGCATATTGCTTTCAATTTGGAATAGTATCCGTCCGAATACGTGATATAGATAATGCCTCCTGCCACATAAGCGATGGCCGTCAGAGCAAATCCAGTGGTCAGACCCACAGATTCCTGCATAAAGCCCATTAGGAGAGAGCCAATTCCAATTCCGATGTCGTAAGAAAGCATATAGGTGGAATTGGCGGCACCGCGTTTTGGACCGGGGGTGGTTCCAGTGACAAAGGATTGGAAAAGAGGCTGCAGAATTCCGTAACCCAGCCCAAAGAAGAATCCGGATGCCAGCAGATGAATTCCGGTTGTGAGGAAAAGGAAGCTGACCATGGTAAGGATCAGTACCACCAGGCTGGTATAGACTAAGAGACGATGCTTGCCGGCGTCAATCGCCTTTTGGGTGGAAAGCTTGGAAAGCAGCATACCTGCCACCAGGCAGGCATAAAAATAGGGCAGATGCCCCATAACATCCTTTTCCTGAGCCAGAATAGAGCAGTAGGCAATGACCGCGCCGTAGGGGATCATCAGGAACATCATGTTGAACATGAAGGGGAGTGCAGGACGGTAGATAGACTCTTTCAGAGAAAATGGTTTCCGCTGGGTCTTGGGGTATTTTATCCTGCAGCAGGAGACACAGATCAGAGCAGCCACAGTAATGCCAAAGATGGTCAGAAAGGACGCTTTGCTGTTCATATTGTTTTGAACCTGAAGTCCTACAAAAGGGCCAACTGCCATGCCGATGGATACTGTGAAAGCGAATCGGCTGATGCCCTCTGTGATTTTGGAGACGGGGAGGACGTCGCCGGCCAGAGTCATGGTAGCAGATCCGCATACCGAGTACACGACTCCCATATAGAGGCGAACCACAATCAGGAGAGCAAATACTGGAAACGCAATAAATGCGGGAAAAGACAGACAAAACAGAGTCAGAAAGAGCAGATATACGTGATAGCGGTTGAAATTATCCAGCAGGTAGCCCGCCACCGGCCGGAACAGAACCGTAGATACCGACATAGCAGTGAGCACAATACCTACCTTTGAACCGGTAATACCAATTTCCTGACAATATACCGGGATGATAGGAATGGATGCGTAAAAAGCGGCTAAAACCAAAAGATTGGTGATAAAGAGGAGAATAAATCTCCGATTCCATATTTTTTCCGTTGTTCTCATTCAGGCAAGACTCCTTTGTTTCATTAAACTAAAATGGTGGCACATGCCACTATATTTAAAATAACATGACGCAGGGGGCGGCGTCAATATCTGGTTGCACGCGCCACCAAAAAAGGGTATAATGAAAACACGCTTGATACAAAGGAGGGTGTGGGCATGGACTATGTGGCAGAGGGCCCATTTAAGTCGATTTCCATTCTGTATCGAAAGTCCCATATCTGGCTGAATAACAACTGTGCATCGTATGATCTTTCTGCGGCGCAGGCCGTAGTAATCCTGATTATCTGCGATTATCGGTCCCTGACCCAGGATGATATCACCAAGCGGCTGTCTCTGGATAAAAGTGTCATTGCCAAGACGGTGAACAAGCTGGAGGAGCGGGGCTACCTGGTTCGCACCACCAATGCCAAAGACAAACGGACCTATGATATTTCTCCGACGGAAAAGGCGTGGGAGATCTATCCATTTATCAAGGAGCAGGTCGAGGCATGTTTTCAGCGTATGACCCACACCATGACGGATCAGGAGCGGGAAGAATTCAGACGTCTGCTGCAGCTGGCGGCAGAGGCGTCCATCGCTCTGGACGAGGAGTAATGGAGCGTGTGTTTTGCTTGCCCTTTCTCAAAACTGCCGGTATAATGGTATTAGTTTGAGAAAGAAGGAGGAAAACCATGTTTTCTGACTATAAAAGTAAGTTTGTCTCTCCTCAGGAAGCGGCTCGGCTGGCAGTACACAGCGGCGACTGGGTGGACTACGGCTTTGGCGGCGGTTTCCCGGAGCTGATGGACCGGGCTCTGGCGGAGCGGCGGGACGAGCTGACCGACGTAAAGATCCGGGGCGGTCTGGTGATCCGTCCCCGTATTGAAGTGGTGGAGCAGGATCCGGAGCAGAAGGCCTTTCACTACTACAGCTGGCACATCGGTGACTATGAGCGAAAGCTCCAGAGCCGGGGGCTGTGTACCTTTATGCCTATGCTTCTGCGCTATCTGCCCCAGTTTTACCGCCATCATATTCGGGTAGACGTGGCCTTTGTGCCGGTGTCCAAGCCCGATGAGAAGGGCTATTGCGGATTGGGTATCTCCAACTACGCTTGGCGTACCATCTTTGAGGCGGCCCGCACGGTGGTTTTTGAGATCAACGAGCATTTGCCCACCCTCCAGGGGGTGGACGGCTCTCACCGGGTCCACCTGTCTGAGGCCGACTACATCGTGGAAGGAGAGCACGAGCCTCTGCCCACCCGCTCCTACAAGGAGCCCACCGAGGTGGACATCCAGATTGCCAAGCGGGTAGTCGAGGAGATCCCCAACGGAGCGGTACTGTCTCTGGGTGTGGGCGGCGTGCCTTTTACTGTGGCCCAGATGCTGGCCCAGTCCGATTTGAAGGACCTGGGCTGTCACACCGGCACCATCAGCGACGCTTTCCTTACCCTGTACCGGGCGGGCAAGCTCACCAATGCCTGCAAGGAGGTGGACCGGGGTTACGCCACCTGGAACCTGGCCATGGGTTCCCAGGAGCTCTACGACTGGCTGAAGGAGGAGCCCCAGCTCTTCCGTCCCGCCGATGTGGACTATGTACACGATCCCCACCGCATGGGAGACATGTCCAATTTCATCAGCATCAACGGCGGAGTGCAGTTGGATTTGATGGGTCAGGAAAACGCGGAATCGGCGGGTACCCGTCAGCTCTCCGGCACCGGCGGCCAGCTGGACTTCTTGGAGGGAGCGTTCCGATCTCCCGGCGGAAAGGGATTTATCTGCATGAACTCCGCCCGTAAGACCAAGGACGGGACCCTGAAGTCCAATATTGTTCCCTTCATTCCGGCGGGCAGTACTGTGTCCGCTCCCCGGGGGATGATTCAGTATGTGGCTACGGAGTACGGCGTGGTCAAGCTGTCCGGCCTGTCCCTGCCTGAACGGGCCCAGGCTATGATTTCGGTGGCCCATCCCCAGTTCCGCGCGGAGCTGGAGGCCTACGCAAAAGAAAATTTCCGATAAAGGATAAGAAAAAGGACGGAAGCCTATGGCTTCCGTCCTTACATTTTATCGCTTTTTCCGACCCTTGGTGCCCTTTGTCACCGGGGGCTTGGGCTTGGCCCAGCCCGCCTTGCGCTTGGGAGTGCTGGGAGCGTTCTTCTTTTCTGCGGTGTGCCGTCCGTCAAAGCGTTCCTTTCTGGGATCGCCGGGGGCTTTCCTTCTGCCTTGGAAGGCACTTCCGCCCTTTCCCTTGGCGGCAGGACGGCTGTCCTTGTTGCCCTGCGCCCCGTAGGACTGTCCCTTGCCGGGGCGGATGAGGCAGTGCTTGCCGTAGCCAATGAGATCCTCCCGGCCCGTCTTGTGGAGGGCCTCCAACACCAGGGCACGGTTCTGAGGCTTGCGCCACTGCATGAGAGCCCGCTGGAGGGCCTTGTCATGGGGAGTCTTGGGGACAAACACCGGTTTCATGGTCCGGGGATCCAAACCGGTGTACCACATGCAGGTGGCCAGGGTGCCGGGAGTGGGATAAAAGTCCTGGACCTGCTCGGGCATGTGGCCCTGCTTGTTGAGCCACTCGGCCAGCTGAACCGCATCCTCCAGAGTGCAGCCGGGATGGGAGGAGATGAGGTAGGGGACCAGGTACTGGTCCTTCCCGTAGCGGCGGTTGAGCTTAAAGTACTTCTCCCGGAATTTTTCGTAGACCTCGATATGGGGCTTGCCCATATAGTCCAGAGTGTGGGCCACACAATGTTCCGGAGCCACCTTCAGCTGGCCGGAGATGTGGTGCTGGATGAGGTCGGTGAAAAACTCTCCGCTGGGGTCCTTCATCAGATAGTCAAAGCGGATGCCCGACCGGATAAATACTTTCTTTACCTTGGGAATCTCCCGCAGCTTGCGCAGCAGCATCATGTAGTCGGTGTGGTCGGCGTCCAGGTTAGGGCAGGCCTCGGGAGCCAGACAGGCCCGGTTTTTGCACATGCCGTGCTTGAGCTGTTTCTGACAGGAAGGACGGCGGAAGGTGGCAGAGGGACCGCCCACGTCGTGGATATAGCCCTTGAAGCCGGGGTGCTCGGTCAGGGCCTTTACCTCCCGGATGACGCTCTGGTGGCTGCGGCAGGAGATGACTCGCCCCTGGTGGAAGGCCAGGGAGCAGAAGTTACAAGCGCCAAAGCAGCCACGATTGTGGGTCACCGAGAAGCGCACTTCTTCAATCGCAGGCACGCCCCCCATCTCATCGTACATGGGATGGGGCTCCCGGACATAGGGCAGCTCGGCAACTTCGTCCATTTCCGCCGTAGTGAGAGGCCGGGCGGGCGGGTTGACCAGCAGGAACTGGCGGCCGTGCTTTTGCAGGATGGCCTTGCCTACGAAGGGATCGTGCTCGTTGTACTCTACCATATTGGCCCGGGCATAGGCCTCCTTGCTGGAGGATACCTCCTCAAAAGAGGGGACTTCCACCCAGGGGTAGGCGCACATACCGGGATGGGCGGCGGCCACGCAGGTGCCCCGCACATCGGTGATTTCCTCCACAGGAGTGCCGCTGGCCAGCCGGGAGATGATCTCCTTGGAGGCCAGCTCGCCCATGCCATAGGTGAGGATGTTCGCCTGCGCATCAAAGAGAATGGAGCGGCGAACCTTGTCCTCCCAGTAGTCGTAGTGGGCAAAGCGGCGCAGAGAGGCCTCCAGGCCGCCGATGATGATGGGAATGTCGCCAAAGGCTTCCCGCACCCGGTTGGAGTAGACCACCGTGGCGTGGTCGGGGCGCAGTCCGGCTTTCCGACCGGGGGAGTAGGCGTCGTCGTGACGGCGTTTCCGGGCGGCGGTATAGTGGGCCACCATGGAGTCCAGGTTGCCCGCCGAGATCATCACCGCCAGCCGGGGACGCCCAAGAGCCTGGAAGGGGGCGGCGCTGTGCCAGTCGGGCTGGGCGAGAATGGCCACCCGGTAGCCCTCTGCCTCCAGCACCCGGCCAATAATCGTGGGGCCGAAGGAGGGGTGGTCCACGTAGGCGTCGCCGGTGATGAGCAGCACATCATAGCTGTCCCAGCCCCGGCGGTCCATATCCTCCCGGCTTACAGGTAAAAATAGGTCGCGGTCAAATCCCATAGGGAAACCTCTCTTCCTTAGTATAAAATGCGGGACACCGGGTGTCCCGCAGCAAAGCAGTTATTCTGCTACATTTGGAATATCGGGGCGGCAGATGGGCTTTTCCAACACGTCCAGGGGGAACCATTTGCCCTCTTCCACGCCGATCTTGTGGAAACCGTATTTATCATAGAAATGCTGAGCGTGATCGTTATTCAGTGCACAGCGCAGACGCAGGCCCTGGCGGCCCTCCTTGCGGAAGATGGATACTGCGTGCCCCAGCAGCTGCACGCCCAGTCCGCGGTTGCGGAACTCGGGAGCCATGTAGCACAGGGGGATGTAACCCGCTCCGTCCGAGCGGAAGCGCTCCAGATCCAGCTGGATCATGCCTGCAAACTGGTCTCCGGCCATAGCCACGGATACGCCCCAGGGGGACATTTCCAAATCACGCCGGGCGACTTCCCAGAAGCCGGGACCGTCAAAGGGTAGCTCGGTACCGTGGACGGTGATCCAGGTGTCCCGCCGGGCAGCGAGATAGAGCTCCTGTTCCTTTTCCGGGTCCAGGGGGCGGAACCAAAGGTTTACGTCCTCCGCCTTCTGGCCGCCCTTGCGCCACCAGGACTGGCGGGCCAGCGTGGAGATGGACTCATCCAGATGGGAGTTGTCGCCCTCATAGACGATATGGAAGGCGTTTCCGTCCCAGGCCAGGCAGGTAACAGCGGTGTTGTCAAAGTGAGGCAGGTCCTTCCACTGCTCAGGCTCTGTTCCCTTGACCTTGCCTAAAAACTGCCGGATAGCAGTGCCGTGGCTGAAGAGAGCCACATTCTGGTCGGGGTGCTTTTGGGCGATGGAGCGGATGGCTTCATAGACCCGGTCTCCCAGCGGGCCGAAGCCCTCTCCGTCGCCAGGAGCCTGGAAGCTGGGATCGGTATGGTTGAACAGAGCCAGCTGCTCTCCCTGAAAGTGGCGCACCTCGCCCCAGGTGCGGTCCTCCCAGTCACCCATGTGGATCTCACGCAGTCCGGGGTGCGGGTGGAGGGGAAGACCTTTGGGGAGATATACAGCCCCTGCGGTGAGCTGGGTGCGGATGAGGTCGCTGGAGTAGACCGCGTCAATGGGAACCGAATCAAACCGCTGCTGAAGCGCCTGAATCTGACGCTCTCCATTTTTCGTGATCAGAGAATCGTACCAACCGTGGATGCGGCGATAGAGGTTTCCCTCTGCCTCCGCATGACGAATCAGGTAAATTGTTGTCATATCATTCCAGTCCTTTGCATAAGAGATCAGCCGTGGGACTTCATTTCAAAGTGGATCAGCAGAGACAGCAGCGCCCGCAGCAAAACCACCGCCCCCAGGACAACCAGTTCGTTCAGATCCCGCACCAGCACGGTTTTCAGGATCTCCGCTGCCATTTTAAATTCCAGACTGGTGGCCAGTCCGTTGGCCAAGTCAAATTTTACGTCTAGCGGGACGTGGGTGACCAGGCCTTTGCAGTAGTTCCAGAAGGCGCGCACAGCGGAAACAGCCACCACAAAGATGCCCATCAGCTCACAGATGGAGATGATCGGGGGCAGAAGCATGGCGATCAATTCTTCCAGCATGGCAACCTCCTAAAAGATTATAACATATCGTCGCGCAGGCACTCATAGACCAGGGAGGAGAAGGAGGAGGCCGCGCCCCAGTCGAAACGGAACAGCCCCTCGCCTCCGCCGCCGCCAATGCAGTGCACCCGGGTGGGGCCGGAGAGATTATCGATGGTAACCGTGAGGGTCAGACGATTGCCTGCCCGCCAGTAGTGCTTTTCATAGACGGCCACGATGCAATACTGCTCTCCCTGGCCCTGGATCACATAGTGATCAAGAAGTTCTCCGGTGATGCTTCCGTCCACCACAGCGGAGTGGATCTTTTTGGCGGTCTCTTCCATAGACAAGGAGACCAAAAAGGTGTTTTCGTCCATCGAAAAGCCCTCCTTCCCTTACCAGGGCTGAACGCCTCCGGTGAGCTGAGCCACACGCTCCAGACCCTGATGGGAGGCAATATCGGCCAGCTCATCCCGCACCTTGATGGGAGCGAACGGATCGGCAAACATGGCGGTGCCTACGGCAACCGCGGTGGCTCCGGCCAGCATCAGCTGAGCCGCATCCTCGCCGCGGCTCACGCCGCCCATGCCAAGGATGGGAACCTTCACCGCCTGGGCAACCTCCCAGACCATCCGCACTGCCACAGGCAGGACGGCGGGACCGGACATGCCGCCGGTGTTCATCTTCAAAATGGGACGGTGGGTATTCACATCGATACGCATGCCGCGCAGAGTATTGATGAGGGACACGGCATCAGCGCCGCCGTCCTCCACCGCCCGGGCGATTTCGGTAATGTCGGTGACATTGGGGGAGAGCTTCACCATGACGGGCACTTTGCCTGCATGGGCCTTAGCCACCTGGGTGACTTCAGCGGCCAGCTCGGGGCGGGTGCCGTAGGCCAGGCCGCCTGCCTTTACGTTGGGGCAGGAGATGTTGACCTCGATCATATCCACCCCGGCCTCAGACAGCTTTTCACACATGATGCCGTATTCCTCGGGGGTGTTGCCCGAGATGTTGGCGATAACCTTCACGTCATACTGGCGCAGGAAGGGCAGTTCTTCGGCAATAAAGGCGTCTACTCCGGGATTTTGCAGGCCCACGGAGTTTAGGATGCCCATGGGGGTCTCTGCAATACGGGGGGCAGGATTTCCCTCACGGCGGTGGAGGGTCAGTCCCTTGGCACAGATACCGCCGATCTCGCTCAGATCATAAAACTGGCCGTACTCCCGGCCAAAACCGTAGGTGCCGGAGGCTACACAGATGGGGTTTTTCATGGTCATCCCGGCCAGGGTGACGCTCATATCCACATTAGGCATTCCAGTCCACCTCCTTGGAGTCAAAGACGGGGCCGTCCTTGCACACGTGCTTGCGGGAGCCGTCGGCCATATCGCAGGCGCACACCAAGCAGGCGCCCACGCCGCAGCCCATGCGCTCCTCCATGGATACCTGGCAGGGAACGCCGAACTCCTCGGCCACCTTGGCTACGTTGCGCAGCATGGGCTTGGGGCCGCAGGCCAGCACAGCGTCATAGTTGTTATTCTCGCTCAGCTCCTGGCGCACCAGGGCATCCACAAAGCCGTGGTGACCCATGGAGCCGTCGTCGGTAGCCACGAGCACCTTGGCGCACTCATCCTCAAAAGAATTGGTCAGGATGATCTTGTCCTGAGAGCGGCCGCCCAGAATAGCGGTGGATTTTCCGCTGGTATACTGAGCACAGCCCAGCATGGGAGGGATACCGATGCCGCCGCCCACCAGCAGATAGCGGCCCTCGGGCTTCATGGTAAAGCCGTTGCCAGCCAGTCCCAGCACGTCCAGGCTGTGGCCAACGGGGCGGTTGGCCAGCCACTGGGTGCCTTCGCCCCGGACCTCAAAGACGATGGTCAGAAGGTCCTGAGGCTCATCTTCCTGGCAGGAGCACACAGAAAGGGGACGGCGCAGAAGCAGTCCCTCACCGCACTTGACATGGACAAACTGGCCGGGGGCCTTGAAGGAGGTGCGGACCATGTCGCCGCACTCCAGCGTCATATAGATGGCGTCTCCCATCTGCTCTTTGGAGACGATTTTACATTTGCGTTCTACTTTCATCGTGTCACACCTTTGTCTGACTGTTATTTTTCCCAGGGAGGCTTGGTTCCTGTTTGTGTGTTTCTAGATCGGGGAGAGGTGGCCTGTTTCATGGCGCAGTTAGGGCAGCCAATCAAGGGGCTGTGGCGAGTGCCGCATACCGGACAGGTGACGGGCTCTTCCTCTTCGTCAGGGATGTTAGGCAGTTCCGGAGGCTCAGGAAGATAGAATTCTGCTTTGCCGCACTGGGCGCAGCGAATGACCTCTGCTGTCAGCCAGGAGGCAAACAGCCCGTCTCTTGCTACCGGACCCAGCAGACCCTCATCGCTCAGATGGAAAATCTTGGTTCCGTATTTCTCCATGGGTCCACCGCACCGCAGACAGGTTTTGTCTGTGCGGATGGCCTGATGGGCCCGTTCCAGACGAGCTTGCTTCTTTGCCTGCTGGATTCTTTCCCGGTTCAAAAACTTCTGGAGCTCATCCGGATACAGAGCGCGACCGGTGGCCAAGGCTCTCTCCGCCCGTTCTGTGGGAGAAAGTGGGGTTAACTCATCGACACAGTTGGAGCAGACTGGTTCATCGGTATCTCCGCACAAAACCATGCCGCCGCCAAACAGACCATATTCCTTGCCGCAGAAAATGCACCGTTTTGCCATGGCTCTCCCTCCTTATTTTTCCCAGGGGGCTTTCTCTTCTTTCTGCCAGGGGAAGCGGAAACTGCGTTTTTCATCGGACTGGGCCGGGATCGTCTCTGGAGTAGCCTGGGAGGCTTGCTCCTTTAGCTCGTTGTTCTGTGTGGAAGAAGGGGGGACAAACCCGGCGGTATAAAGCTCTACCTTACCGCACTGAGGACAGGCATACAGATCCACCTCGTACTGGTCGGCCAGAAGGGTCATCAATCCGCCGCCGCCATCCGCGTCGATGGAGAAGTGCTCCAGCTTGCGTTCCAGTATGGCGCCGCAGGCCGGGCAGACCTTTCCGGTATTTACATTTGCTTGTACCGTGTCCGCCTTCTGTAAATGGGGAGAGGCCAGAATCTGCTGTTCCAGGTCCTGCCGTTCTCCGGGGGATGCTTTACTCATTCGGACGTCACAGGCACTGCACAAAACCTGCTTGCTGCCGTGAAAATCCAAATCGATCTGATCGAGCAGTCCAACTTTTTTACCGCAGAGCACACAGTAAGCCATAGGATCCCCTCCTTATGCAGAGTCAACGAATCTACTGTTACGAACCGGATGAAGGTGTTTCCACTAGGGCCAGGGCCCCAGTGGAAAATTTATATTATTCTACGGTCACAAACTGAGCAATGTCGTCCCGCATGGCGATAGCGGCGTTCCGGGCCGCCTCCTTGAAGTCGTGACCGTCGCCGCCGGTCTTCTTCCAGGCACACATGATGCCGCGGGAGGAGTTGACGATAGCGCCGTGGCCCTTCTCATTGAAGGCGTACTTCACGTCGGCCGCGGTGCCGCCCTGAGCGCCGTAGCCGGGCACCAGGAAGAAGGTGTGGGGCAGGCGGCTGCGCAGATCCTGAATCTGCTGGGGATAGGTGGCGCCGGTGACGGCACCGGCCATGGTAAAGCCGTACTTGCCCTCGGTGCCGGCGGCAATCTGCTCGTTGAGCTCGCCCATCACTTCATAGATGGTGCGGCCGTCGGCGGCCTTCACGTCCTGAAGCTCACCGGAGCCGGGGTTGGAGGTCTTCACCAGTACGAAGGCACACTTGTCCTCGCCCTTGGCGGCCTCCAGGAAGGGCTTGATGGAGTCGGAGCCCATGTAGCCGTTGAGGGTGACACAGTCAGCGTCGAAGGACTTGAACACCTGCCCCTCGATGGGAGCGCCGGAGAGCCAGCCTTCCGCATAGGCAGTGGCGGTAGAGCCGATGTCGCCGCGCTTGATGTCGGCAATGACAAACAGACCCTTCTCCTTGGCGTAGCGGATGGTGCGCTCCAGCATCTCCATGCCCTGCCAGCCCAGGTTCTCATAGTAGGCGGCCTGGGGCTTGACAGCGGGGACAATGTCGCACAGAGCATCAATGAGGCCCACATTGAACTGCCAGATGGCCTCCACAGCCCCCTTCAGGCCCACGCCATACTTCTCAAAGGCTTCCTTGCGGATATACTCGGGGACATACTCGATGCGGGCGTCCAGCCCAGCCACGGTGGGGTTTTTCTTCTCGCGGATCTTCTCCTGCAGCACGTCAAAAGACATGGTTGATCTTCCCTTCTCTTTTTAAAATCAAATTCTGCCAGCGGCAGTTTCTATCTGCTTCAGCGGTCCTGATAAATCACATTTCCGCCTACAATGGTGTACTTTACCTTACCCTTGACCTCCCGTCCGGCAAAGGGGGTGTTCCGAGCCTTGGAGGCAAACTGCTCCGGGTCAATGGTCCAGACCTCTTCGGGGTCAAAAATAGTGATGTCGGCGTCGCTGCCCAGGGACAGGCGGCCCTTGGAACTCAGACGCAGAATGGAGGCGGGAGTGTAGGTCATGCGCTTGATGATATCGGGCAGCTTCATCTTGCCCGTGTGGTAGAGCTCGGTGAGGGTGATGGCCAGAGAGGTCTCCAGACCCACCATACCGCTGGGCGCCCGGGTGAGGGGCCGGGATTTCTCCTCGGCGGAGTGAGGCGCATGGTCGGTGGCGATGGCGTCGATGGTGCCGTCCTTCAGACCGGCAATGATCCCCTTGATGTCCTTAGTGGTGCGCAGGGGAGGATTGACCCGGGCCATGGAGCCCTGAGTGAGGATCTCATCCTCCGTGAGGGTGAAGTACTGGGGGCAGGTCTCACAGGTGATGGCAACGCCCCGCTTTTTCATCCGGCGGATGATATCCACGCTCTTGGCAGTAGATACATGGCAGATGTGGACGTGGGCGCCGGTCTCTTCGGCCAGCATGGCGTCCCGCATGACCATGATCTCTTCGGCGATGGCGGGCCGACCCTCCAGCCACAGCTGGCGGGATACGCTGCCCTCATTGACCGCACGGCCTTCCACCATGGTGGTGTCCTCGCAGTGGCACAGTACCGGCATCTCCAGACGCTTGGCGTGGATCATCACATCCCGCATCAGGTTTGCGTTGTCCACATTGCAGCCGTCATCAGACAGAGCGATTGCGCCCGCCTTTTTCAGGGCGTCGGCATCCGAGGGCTCCTCGCCACGCATGCCCATGGAGACGGCGGCGATGGGGTAGACGTGCACGCCGTTGGCCTGAGCAGCCTTGTCTTTGACATAGCGGACCTGCTCCGGAGTGTCCACCACCGGATCGGTGTTGGCCATGCAGGCCACCGAAGTAACGCCGCCGTGAGCGGCGGCGGCAGTACCGGTAAAAATGTCTTCTTTGTAGGTGAGGCCGGGGTCACGCAGATGTACGTGCATGTCCACCAGACCGGGGCACACCACAAGACCGTCCGCATCGATTACCTGGTCAGCCTCTTGACGAATATCCTTTTCCAGCTGGACCACTTTTCCGTTTTCGATATACAGGTCCTGGATGGATACGGTGCCGCTTACCGGGTCCACGACTCGTCCGTGTTTGATCAGAAGTTTCATAATAAAGAATCCTCCAAAGGGTAGGGCAAATGCCCAATGCAGTTTTCGAAAAACGCGCAGGAATGCGCGCACATACTCAAAGTAAATTATAGCGGAATCCACAGAATTTAGCAACGCATTTTTCCCCGAAACCGGAAAGAATAACAATGCGCGCCAAACAAGCCGTTTTGGTGCGGGAAAGGACGTGAAGAAGCGATGAACGGATGCGGATATGGAAAGTTTTTTCTGGGCATGACCATGGGCATGGCGGCTGGCGCCGCTATGGGCATGACCATGGCTCCCTCTCGCCGTGAGATGCGGCGGGTGGCTCACAAGGCGGCTAAGAATGTCACCGAAGCGGTGGAGACTCTTACCGACGCCATGGGGATGTGAGCAAAGGCCCGGCGGAGCGCTTGCTCCGCCGGGCAAAAATGATGCTTGACAAAGTAATTAGCATATGCTAACTTAAATAGCAGTTAGCAAAGACTAACTATAAGGAGGGATCAAACTGACTACCTTGGATCATCTGCTTGCCGCCCACTGCGCCCCGGCTTTGGCTGGGATCAAGCCAGCCAGTCTGGTTTCCTGCCAGCGCAGTCAGTTTCCTCAGCTGTCCCGGCAGCTGGAGGAGTACCGCAGGGCCTTTGCTCCCAAAGACGTACACTTCCGGATTTTATGTGCCTGTTCCAAGCGCTATCTGCTGCTGGTCTACCGCCGTCGCCTGCTGGAGCAGTGTCTTGCGCAGGAGAAGGTGGTCACGCTGCTGGAGCAGTTTGGCTATCGCCGGGAGGAATCGTTGGAGACCAAGCTGGACCGTCTGGCCCGCCGGGCAGCGGGACAGGGGAGATTCCCCCATGAGATCGGGCTGTTTCTGGGCTACCCTGTGGAGGACGTGGAAGGATTCATCCGCTATGGCGGTGCGGGCTGTAAGTTGTGCGGCTGTTGGAAGGTATATGGCGATGTGCCCAGTGCCTCCCGACAGTTTGCCCGGATTACCCAGGTGTGCCGCACCTGTGTGCGGCGGGTAGAGCAGGGCGAGACCCTGTTTGAAGTGTTTGCTGTGGCATAGCCAAGTATATATGAATATTTTAGGAGGTTCACCATGAGTAAGATTGCTGTGATCTATTGGAGCCAGACCGGAAACACCGAGATGATGGCCAACGCCATTGCGGAGGGCATCCGGGAAGCGGGCGCGGAGTGCGACGTGCTCAGCGTGCCCGCGGTGAGCGCCGACCAGGCCACGGAATATGAGAAGCTGGCCCTGGGCTGCCCCGCCATGGGAGCCGAGGTGCTGGAGGAGATGGACTTTGAGCCCTTCTTCACCGAGCTGGAGCGCCGTCTCAGCGGCCGCCCAGTAGCCCTGTTCGGCTCGTACGGCTGGGGCGACGGCCAGTGGATGCGGGACTGGGTGCAGCGCACCCAGGACGCCAACGCCAACCTCTACCAGGAACAGGGTCTGATGATCAACGAGACTCCTGACGAGGATGGATTGGAGCAGTGCCGGGAGTTTGGACGGGGCTTTGCCAAGTATTAAGAGAATACATAGAAAAACGGACGGTTTCCAGGAAACCGTCCGTTTTTCTTATGGAAAGGAATGAAAGTAAGCAAGCATCAGTTGGGGCGGTACTTGTCCACCACAGCCTTCATAGCCTCCCACTGGTCCTCCATGTCGGCCACCAGCTTAAACTGGGTGCGGCAGCGGTCCAAGTTCTGGCCCTCGCGGTGGGTGCGGAAGTAGTGGTCGCCCTCCAGATAGTCGGTGAGGAAGCGGATGCCGCACTCCAGAGTCATCAGCTTGGCACCCCAGGGCAGGTAGTCCAGCTCGGCCTGGGTAAGAGCGCCGTTGGCTCCCTCCAGGAAGCCCTGGGTGTACACCTCAAACAGGGACAGGTCGAAGTTCACCTTGGACAGGTCCTTCTCATCCTCGGCACAGTGGTTGGCGCCAAAGCGGATGGAATCGCCGAAGTCGTTGATGGACAGGCCGGGCATTACGGTGTCCAGGTCGATGACGCACACGCCCTCGCCGCTCTTGCGGTCCATGAGCACGTTGTTGAGCTTGGTGTCGTTATGGGTCACGCGCAGGGGCAGCTTGCCGTCCCGCAGAGCCTGGAGAGCCACGGAGCAATCAGCCTCCCGGGCGGTGACAAAGTCCAGCTCCGCCTGCACGTCCTTCACCCGGCCCATGGCGTCGGCGGCCACGGCAGCCTTCAGCTTGGCCAGGCGGTCCTCGGTGTCGTGGAAGCGGGGAATGGTCTCATACAGGGTGTCGGCGGGGTAGTCCTTGAGCATCTGCTGGAAGCGGCCGAAGGCCAGGGCGGAGGCAGCAAACAACTCCGGGGTCTCGGCGGACTGGAGGCACTTGGTGTCCTCAATGAAGGGGTAGACGCGCCAGGCGCCGCCCTCGGGATCGGTATAGAAGTTTTTGCCGTCCTTGGTGGCGTAGACACACATGGTCTCCCGGGTGGGGTCGCCGCCGGCTTCGGCGATGACCTTGCCCAGATAGGAGGTGACGCCCACGATGTTGGCCATCACCTGCTCGGGGTGATGGAAGGCGGCAGAGCTGATGCGCTGGAGAATAAACCGGCGGCAGGGGTCCTCGCCGGGCTGGGTGTGGACACAGAAGGTATCGTTGATGTGGCCGGAGCCATAGCGCACCGCGCCAACGACCTGACCGCCGAAATCAAAGGCGTTCAGAGCGTCCTGCAGAAACTGTTCAGCCTGAGACATGTTCTTATACCTCCCACAGCTTGTCGGGGTAGAGACCGTTGGCGGTCATCTCCGCAATGGCGTTGACCACCACGGGCTTGTCCTCCCGATAGGTAACGCCGTACCACTTGTCGGTGCTGCGCAGCACCTTAACACGGGCCTTCTTCTCCTCCAGCAGCTGGGTGACCACGCTGGGCAGGAAGTACTCGCCCTTCAGGGGGTTCTCCGCCAGAGCCTTGTCCAGGAAGGCGGGGAAGCGGGCCTCGGCCTCCTTCAGGAAGCTCTCGGTGAAGCCCCACAGGTTCATGGACACGATGGTGTTGCCGCTGAGGTGGGTCCAGGTGGCACCGTCGTCCTCGGTGAAGCGGGCATCGGCGCCGTCCTTCTCAATGCGGGTGCGCTCGGTCACCCGGGTGAGGTAGTTCTCGCTGTCCTCCTCACAGATGCCGCGGGCTACATGACCGTTCTCGGTAACGGTGTTGCCCAGCAGGTAGCCCACCATGGCAAACTCATAGCAGCCGGGCTGGTCGGGGTGGGACTCCAGGTAGTCGTAGATCTTCTTGAAGCCCTCGGGGCCGTAGTAGTCATCGGCGTTGACCACGGCGAAGGGACCATCCACCACCTTGCGGGCGGCCAGAATGGCGTGGGCGGTGCCCCAAGGCTTCACGCGCTCCTCGGGAACGGAGTAGCCCTCGGGCAGATCGTCCAGCTGCTGATAGGCGTACTTCACGTTAATGACCTTGCTCAGACGGTCACCGATGGCGGCCTTGAAGGTGTCCTCAATCTCATGCTTGATGACGAAGACGACGGTCTCAAAGCCGGCGCGGCGGGCGTCATAGATGGAGTAGTCGATGATAAGCTGATTGTGGTTTCCAACAGGGTCCACCTGCTTGAGGCCGCCGTAGCGGCTGCCCATTCCGGCGGCCATGACCACAAGAACCGGTTTTTTCATAAAATCCATTCCTTTCTTTCTCGCCCTTCGGGCGCTGTAAGGCCGGAGGTGGGAGACCGCCTCCGGCCAGTGGATATTACACAGGAGAAGCGGCTCAGCCCTTGTAGCCGTTGGGGTTCATGGACTGCCACTTCCAGGAGGAGGCGCACATCTCCTCGATGCCGTACTGGGCCTGCCAGCCCATCTCATTGAGAGCCTTGGCGGGATCGGCGTAGCACTCGGCGATGTCGCCGGGACGGCGGGGATCGATGACGTAGGGCAGAGTCTTGCCGCAGGCCTTCTCATAGGCGTGGAGGATGTCCAGCACGCTGTAGCCCTTGCCGGTGCCCAGGTTGCACACGAACAGGCCGCACTTGGTGTCCAGCTTCTTCAGAGCGGCCACATGGCCCTTGGCCAGGTCCACCACGTGGATGTAGTCACGCACACCGGTGCCGTCGGGGGTGGGATAGTCGTTGCCGTAGACGTGGAGCTTCTCCAGTTTGCCCACGGCCACCTGGGCGATGTAGGGCACCAGGTTGTTGGGGATGCCGTTGGGGTCCTCGCCGATGAGGCCGGACTCGTGGGCACCGATGGGGTTGAAGTAGCGCAGCAGAGCCACGTTCATGGTGGGATCAGCGGCGCAGATGTCGGTGAGGATGCGCTCCAGGAAGAGCTTGGTGGTGCCGTAGGGGTTGGTGGTGCCGCCGGTGGGGAAGTCCTCACGGATGGGCACGCTGGCGGGGTCGCCGTAAACGGTGGCGGAGGAGGAGAAGACGAAGTTCTTCACTCCGTGACGGCGCATGGCGTTAAGGAGCACCAGGCTGTTGACCAGGTTGTTGGTGTAGTACTCCAGGGGCTTGGCTACGCTCTCGCCCACTGCCTTCAGACCGGCAAAGTGGATGACCGCGTCGATGTCGGGGTACTGGGCAAAGAGAGCCTCCACCTGAGCCTCATCGCACAGCTCGGTTTTTACAAAGGGAACTTTTTTGCCGGTGATCTTCTCCACCCGGCGCAGGGATTCCTCGGAAGAGTTGACCAGATTGTCTGCTACCACGATCTCATAGCCCGCCTGGATAAGCTCCACGCAGGTGTGGCTGCCGATGTAACCGGCGCCGCCGCTGACCAGAATAGACATGGGAAGCACTCCTTTCAAAATAAGCGCGCTGCCGCGCAAATGGGCCGTTTTGACCCCAAATTCATACCTTCATTGTAGTAGCTGGCGCAGGGAAAGAAAATAGATGATTCTACACATTGTTTGCACTATCGTCCGCAGAAACGCCGGGCAGTTCGGAGAGCATTTTCACACTCCGGGCATACTCGCTGGGGGACATGCCGGTGACCTTGCGGAAGCGGCGGGAGAAGTAGTGGACCGACTGGAATCCAAGCCGGGCGGCGATCTGTGTAAAGTTGAGCCGGCCATCCCGGATCATCCGCCGGGCGGCCTGAATCTTCAGGTTCCCAAAGTACTCCATCACCCCGCCGCCGGTGTAGGTATGGAACAGCTTTTGCAGCTGACTGCGGCCGATGAGATTGTCCCGGCAGATCTCTTCCAGGGTGAGTGGACGGTCCAGGTTCTGTTCCATGTAGGAGGCCACCCGCTTGAGGCTCTCATCGCCTCCAGGTGCGGTGAGCGGGGGTGCGGGCTGTTCCCGGCGGCGGATGAGACGGATGAGCAGCTCTTCCAGTGCGGCGCATACCAGCTGCTCCCCGCCGAAGGGAGAAATCTCCCGGCGCTGGAGACTCTGGGTGGAGGGATCGTCCAGAGGAGTGGAAAATGCCGCGGTGCTCTCCTCCACGATACGGGCCAGCAGAGCACGTTCCGCTTCTCCCGCTGTGGTGATGAGTCCCTGGAAAAAGTTCATATCCGGACTGTTGCAACCGAAGCTGACTACCACTAGGTCAGGGGCTACCCCGGTGGCAGACAGAGCATGAAATTCGCCCGGAGCATGAAAAATCATCTGTCCACGGGACAGTTCCCAGACCTGATCGCCGGCAGTCACCCGAAGCGTGCCCCGGTCTACGTACAGCAGCTCCCAAAAGTCATGGGATTCTCCGGAAAAAGCATAGCTTCCGGCATATTCAAAGTAGTGTACCGTGTAGATTTCATGCACGTGGATGGGGCGCTGGGGGAGCAGGGGAAGATAGGCCATGGCAAAAACTCCTTTTTAACGCTACGTGTGTTTCTCCTGTGAGTGCCGGTAGCGTTTGCGGTACTCCATGGGGCTGATGCCCTCCAGACGGCGGAAGCTCTGGGAAAAATAACTGGGGGAGGAAAAGCCCAGGATCTGAGCGATCTGGGATAGGGTATAGTCGGTATTAGTTAGAAGAAATCGACTTTCCTGGGTGCGGCGGGCAATCAGATAACTGATCGGGGAGATGTTGTATTCTTTGCGGAAAGCGTGGACCAGATAGTATTTATTAATGTGGGCGATGGCGGACAACTGGTCCAGCGTCAGGTTCTCTTTAAAATGGTTGTCAATGTAGCGCCGCACCAGATCGCACTCTCGGCTGATCTTGTGCCCGGGCTCTGAAGAGGCGATGGCCAAGTCGTCCTGACGCTGGAGCCGCAGCAAAATAATGTCCAGCAAATGCTGGCAGACCTGATGATAGCCGGTCTGGCCGCCCCGGGCCTCCTGGAGCATCAGCTTCAGGCAGGTGGTCAGCTCTTCCCAGCCGGAGGTGATGTGGGACAGGGCATAGCCCCCCGTGTTGGCCAGTACTTCCAGGCCCTCTACGCCCAGTACCGTATATTCCATGGGGCTGCCCGCCTGGCTCAGCTCGGTGTGAGGGACGCCGGCGTTGACCAGCACCAGGTCGCTGACAGCCACCGAGAAGCTCTCATGCTGGAGCTGAAAACGGCCCAGCCCGGCGGTAACGAAGAACAGTTCTGTACAGGAGTGGGTGTGGATGGTGCAGTTCCACTCCTGGCTGTACTGGGCGCAGGTGATATACAGCAGCTTGGCTTGATTCTGCGCCGTAGGAGATTGGGATTCCTGGGAGAAAATATGATGACTGGTGCTCATAAAGTGTGCACCTCCTTCCAAAAACAGGAACAGCAAAGAAAAAATCGGGCGGGAGACAGTTGTAGGAAAATTGCGCTGCCAGCAGGGAAAGTTTTATAGAAATAGTGGTTTGTAAAAAAAGGAATCGCACAGATTTTGCTTTTGATTGGTTTGTTACTATTATAAAGCCTGGAGGAGAATTGTGCAACTTCTAAAAAAGGAGACTTGAATTTGAAAAAAACTTGCGCGAAACGAAAAGATGAAAATACGACAAAACTATCAAATTATTCATTCTTCCTAAAAGGAAAGGGAATGGGACGGAGACTTTCCGGCAAAACTGCGAAAAAAGCAATATATATAAAAAGTACAGCAAGAAAGGAATTGCTTAAGGAAATTGGAAGCGTATACTTGAATTTAGAAAGCCGCGAGCGAAAACTTCGGTTGGCTGCTTGCGGACAACGGCGTAAATGCAGGGCATTGGGCAGGTCCTGATGGACTTAAGGGAAGAAATCAGACGCAGATGACTTCCTGCCTGGCACCTGCAAAAACGTAACATTTTAGAGGAGGAATGATGAAACATGAAAAAGTTCCTGAGCCTGACTCTGGCCGCTTCCATGTCTCTTGCGCTCCTGGCCGGCTGCGGCAGCAGCAACGGCGGCGGCAGCGACGCCAGCAAGAGCGGTGACGGCAGCAACACTGCCGGCGGCACCATTAAGGTAGCTGCCATCGAGACCAGCTACGGCACCGAGGTTTGGAACAAGGTGTGCGAAGCCTTCACCGAGCAGACCGGCATCAAGGTCGAGCTGACCATCGACAAGAAGCTGGAGGACGTCATCGGCCCCGCTATGCAGGGCGGTGAGTATCCCGACGTGGTGCACCTGGCTGTCGGCCGTGAGGCAGGCCTGACCGAGCAGTTCATCAAGGACAAGAACATCGCTGAGATCACCGACGTGCTGTCCATGAAGGTTCCTGGTGAGGACGTCACCGTGGGCGACAAGATCATCCCCGGCTTCGTCAACGACAACTCCACCACCAACCCCTACGCTGACGGCAAGACCTATCTGGCTCCCATGTTCTACTCTCCCTGCGGCCTGTTCTACAACAAGGGCCTGTTTGCGGAGAAGGGCTGGGAGGTTCCCACCACTTGGGACGAGATGTGGGAGCTGGGCGACAAGGCCAAGGCTGAGGGCATCTCTCTGTTCACTTACCCCACCACCGGTTACTTTGACGCTTTCTTCTATGCTCTGATGTATGAGGCCGGCGGCGAGGAGTTCTTCTACGACGCCACTCACTACGCTGAGGGCATCTGGGATACCGATGCTGCCAAGACCTGCTTCGACATCGTGGAGAAGCTGGCTTCCTACACCAACCCCATCACTCCTGCCCAGGCCAACGATCAGGACTTCACCCAGAACCAGCAGCTGGTGCTGGACAACAAGGCCCTGTTCATGCCCAACGGCACCTGGATCGTCTCTGAGATGGCTGCGGCTCCCCGCGCTGACGGCTTCGAGTGGGGCATGACCGCTCTGCCTGCCATCACCGAGGGCGGCGACCGCTACAGCTACACCTTCTTCGAGCAGATGTGGATCCCCAAGGGCGCTGAGAACATCGACGCTGCCAAGCAGTTCATCGCTTTCATGTACAGCGATACCGCCGCTGATCTGTTCGCCGAGGCCGGCGCTGCCCAGCCTGTTACCGGCATCGTGGATAAGCTGACTGGCGACAAACAGATCTTCTACGGCATCTATGACGACGGCGCCAAGGCCGCCCTGGGCGCTTTCGCTTCCTACAAGTCTGTGGCCGGCCTGGGCACCCAGCGCGAGGTCTTCTTCGATCCCGTCAACGCTCTGGTCTCCGGTTCCATGACCAAGGACGAGTGGGTGAGCAGCATCAAGACCGCCAGCGATCAGATGCGTGCCAACCTGACCTGAGTTCCTGAGTTCGAAACGTAAACACGATCGTACGGGGACGGCGAGCGGTAACTCGCTCGCCGTCCCTCTTTTTCAAAAAATGTGAACAAGCTGTAAACGGGCCGCAGCAGCGGCCGAACTGAAAGGAGCTGAGTGTGTGAGAAGGAACAAAGGGCGCAGCCGCTTCCTTGTGCTGTGCGTGGCTCCTGCCACCATTCTGTTTTTCATCTTTATGATCGTTCCCACGTTGAACGTGTTCCGCATGTCTTTGTATGAACGAGGCGCTTATTCGCCTACCGAGACCTTTGTGGGTCTGAGCAACTTTAAAGCACTGCTCAACGATACCCTGTTTATCCGCTCCATGCAGAATACCATTCTGCTGGTGGTCGTGGTCACCATGGTGACGTTTGCCTTCGCGCTGATTTTCGCCAGCATTTTGACCCATGAGAACGTCAAGGGCAAGAATCTGTTCCGGGTCATTTTCTATATCCCCAATATCCTGTCCGTTGTTGTTATCTCCGGTATTTTCTCCGCGATCTATAAGCCTGAGAACGGTATGCTCAACAGCATCATCTCCATGTTCGCAGGAAAAACGGTGACGGTCCTGTGGAAGGACGCCCCCCTGGTCATGGTCAGTATCATCATCGCTATGATCTGGCAGGCCATTGGCTACTACATGGTCATGTACATGGCTTCTATGGCCAGCGTGCCTGAGAGCCTCTATGAGTCCGCCAGCCTGGACGGCGCGGGCCGGATGCGCCAGTTCTTCCAGATCACCATTCCTCTGATCTGGACCAACATCCGCACCACTCTTACCTTCTTCATCATTTCCACCATCAATATGGCCTTCCTGTTTGTCAAGGCCATGACCTCCGGCGGCCCCAACGGCGCCTCTGAGGTCGCCCTTTCCTACATGTACGGACAGAAGGACGCCGGCCTGTATGGTTACTCCATGGCCATCGGCGTGGTGATCTTCCTGTTCTCCTTCCTGCTCTCCGCCCTGGTCAACCACGCCACCAAGCGGGAGCCCCTGGAATTTTAAGGAGGTGCCCCGATGCAAGAGAAGAAAACCTCCGGAAGCCGGATCTATAAGGTATTTATCTACGTGGCCCTCATTGCCCTGGCGGTCTCCATTGTGGTGCCAGTTTTCTGGGTGTTCATGGCCTCTATCAAGCAGAACAGTGAGTTCTACGGCAACCCCTGGGCACTGCCCGCCGGTTTCTACTGGCAGAACTTTGTTAACGCCTGGAATACCGCCAAGATGGGCGAGTATATGCTCAACTCCGTGATCGTCACTGCCCTGGCTCTGATGATCCTGCTGGTGGTAGCTCTGCCCGCCGCCTACTGCCTGTCCCGCTTCTACTTTAAGGGACGCAAGTTCCTGAACACCGCCTTTATGGCCGGCCTGTTCATCAACGTGAACTACATCGTGGTTCCCATCTTCCTGATGCTGCGGGACGGCGATACCTTCCTGAAGAACACCATCGGCACCCAGTTCCTGCTCAACAATCTGGTGGTGTTGGCTCTGGTGTACGCCGCTACGGCGCTGCCCTTCACCATCTATCTGCTGTCGGGCTACTTTGCCACCCTGCCCCATGACTTTGAGGAGGCAGCCTACATCGACGGCGCCGGATACGGCAAGACCATGGTCAAGATCATCTTCCCCATGGCTCAGCCTTCTATCGTAACCATCATCCTCTTTAACTTCCTGTCTTTCTGGAATGAGTATATCATCTCTATGACATTGATGAGCTCCTCCACCGGCAGCAAGACCCTCCCCGTTGGTCTGCTGAACCTGATGCAGGCCCAGCAGTCTGCGGCCCAGTACGGCACCATGTATGCCGGTCTGGTGCTGGTGATGCTGCCCACCCTGATCCTCTATATCTGCGTGCAGAAGAAGCTGATCCAGGGCATGACCGTGGGCGGACTGAAAGGTTAAGGTGCAGCTATGAGATTTTGGAAAGAACATGTGGCCCTGCGGGTCAGCCTGATCCTGATTTTGACTGTCGTGGGTCTGGGTATGGTGATCGGCGGCTGGAAAATGACCGGCCAGATGACCGGCCTGATCATTATGCTGGTGGGCCTGGTGCTGCTCATTGCGGCCCTGGCCATCTACAACAAGCCCTTCCAGGACGAACGCAGACGCTGAGAAACCATTGCAGCATGCCGGGCGAGTGCAGTCCCGTGCCCGCCCGGTTTTGTGTGCGCCCCAATGGGGCGTAGGAGAGAAACGGATTTGGACCTTTTATTAAGGAGATTGAACTATGAGTGATTTGAAGCAAAACCGGGGACGGGTCACCATCCCCACCGATGTGGACGTGGTGCCCGAGACTCTGGAGCTGCTGGAGCGCTGGGGGGCGGACGCCATCCGGGACTGTGACGGCACCGATTATCCCGAGCAGCTCAAAAGCGTCGACGCCAAGGTGTACTCCACCTATTACACCACCCGTAAGGACAACGCTTGGGCTAAGGCCAACCCGGACGAGGTGCAGCAGTGCTACATCATGACCGGCTTTTATACTGCCAGCCAGGGAGCCCTGTCCATCCCTCTGATGAAGGGCATCAGCCCGGAGCTGATGCAGGTGAACACCCGGGACGACATCAAGCGCTGGTGGGAAGTGATGGACCGCACCACCGGCCAGCCTGTGCCTGCCGACCAGTGGCGCTATGATGAGGAGAGCGGCTGTGTGGTGCTGGACAAGCCTGAGTTTTTCCACGACTACACCGTCAGCTTCCTGGCCTATCTCATCTGGGATCCTGTGCACATGTATAACGCCGTCACCAACGACTGGAAGGACTTTGAGCACCAGATCACCTTTGACGTGCGTCAGCCCAAGACCCACAAGTTTACCATGGAGCGCCTGCGCAAGTTTATCGCCGAGCATCCCTATGTAAACGTCATCCGCTACACCACCTTCTTCCACCAGTTCACTCTGGTGTTTGACGAGCTCAAGCGTGAGAAGTATGTGGACTGGTATGGCTACTCTGCCTCCGTCTCTCCCTTCATCCTGGAGCAGTTTGAGAAGGAAGTGGGCTATAAGTTCCGCCCCGAGTTCATCATCGACCAGGGCTACTACAACAACCAGTATCGTATCCCCAGCAAGGAGTTCAAGGACTTTATGGCCTTCCAGCGCCGGGAAGTGGCCAAGCTGGCCAAGGAGATGGTGGACATCACCCACGAGCTGGGCAAAGAGGCCATGATGTTCCTGGGCGACCATTGGATCGGCACCGAGCCCTATATGGACGAGTTCAAGACCATCGGTCTGGACGCTGTGGTTGGTTCCGTGGGTAACGGCTCCACCCTGCGCCTCATTTCCGACATCCCCGGCGTGAAGTACACCGAGGGCCGCTTCCTGCCTTACTTCTTCCCCGACACCTTCCATGAGGGCGGCGATCCTGTGAAGGAGGGCAAGGAGAACTGGGTGACCGCCCGCCGCGCCATCCTCCGCAAGCCCATCGACCGCATCGGCTATGGCGGCTATCTGAAGCTGGCCTGCCAGTTCCCCGAGTTCATCGACTACCTGGAGAGCGTGTGCAACGAGTTCCGGGAGCTGTATGAGAACATTAAGGGTACCACTCCCTACTGTGTCAAGACCGTGGCCGTCCTCAACGCCTGGGGCAAGGCCCGTTCCTGGGGCTGCCACATGGTTCACCACGCCCTGTATCAGAAGCAGAACTACTCCTATGCCGGCGTGATCGAGGCCCTGTCCGGAGCTCCCTTTGATGTGAAGTTCATCAGCTTTGATGACATCAAGAACGATCCCAAGTGCCTGGAGGGCATTGACGTCATCCTGAACATCGGCGACGGCGACACTGCTCACACCGGCGGCTACTGGTGGGAGGATCCCTCCATCTCCTCCGCCATCAAGGCCTTTGTCTACAACGGCGGCGGCTTCATCGGCGTGGGCGAGCCCACCGGCCACCAGTATCAGGGTCGCTATCTGCAGCTGGCTCAGGTGCTGGGCGTGGAGAAGGAGACCGGCTTCACCCTGGGCTACGATAAGTACAATTGGGAGCAGCATCCTGACCACTTCATCCTGGCCGACTGCAAGGGCGAGATGGACTTTGGCGAGGGCAAGAAGAGCATCTACGCTCTGCCCACTGCGGAGATCCTGGTGCAGAAGGACAAGGAGGTCCAGATGGCGGTGAACGAGTACGGTTCCGGCCGTGCGGTGTACCTGTCCGGCCTGCCTTACTCCTTCGAGAACAGCCGTGTGCTGTACCGCTCCATCCTGTGGAGCACCCACGATGAGGCGGAGCTGAACAAGTGGTTCTCCTCCAACTACAACGTGGAGGTCCACGCTTACGTGAAGAACGGCAAGTATTGCGTGGTCAACAACACCTATGAGCCTCAGTCCACCACGGTCTACAAGGGCGACGGCTCCAGCTTCCAGCTGGATCTGGCTGCCAACGAGATCCGCTGGTACGAGATCTGATCCTTCAATTACAAATCAAAGAAGCGGCACAGCAATTGCTGTGCCGCTTCTTTTTATGTTTTTAGAATCAAGGAACCCTGGGTTACACAAGTCAAAGCTTAACTGAGAGGCATGACTTATACAGATAGGGGAGGGAGAGGATTATGATTTGAGGTTCCTATCCTTGGCCTCTCATGATCACTAAGAATTTACAATATCGGTGCAGTTTAAATCGAGCTTCTTATTAGTATCTTAAAACAGAATGACACGTTACTATAAAAAACACGAGGCAAACATATGTGTTTACTCCGATATCTTCCAATTTTGACTCGTGCAAAGATTCCGGGGTTTATTCTCCAGTGTCTTGAATCGCTTCTAAAATGATTCCATCCGGGTCTTTGAAATATATCGCTCTGCTCTTGCCAAAGCCGTATCTTGTAAAATCAAAAGACTGCGGTTCGGACAAGCACTCCACTTTATGATCCTTCAAATACCGATACAGTTTGTCGATATCTTCACAGCGAAAACATATTTCGGAAATGGAAGTCTTCTGCAGATCAGGGCGGCTTACTTCAAATCGAGGTTCCAAAAATTGAATCAATTCTAGCGGCGGGGCAAATAGTTCTGAACTCCCATTCAGATAAGCAACCCGCACTTTACATCCAGTACAGCGAAATAAAGCGTCAGTCTCTGGTCCCTCCATAATCAGTTCACCCTGATAGTCAAGCCCTAAAATATCTCTGTAAAATGAGATAGAACGCTCCATGTCGCTGACAGTAATTCCAATATGCATGACCTCACTCAGCATAGCAGTATCTCCTTCCTTGTCATCAATCTTCACAGTCGGAACATTGCGGATTCGTCATGACAAACCGGTCATCAATGTTCTTTTCACCCCACTCACACATGAGCTCCAAAATATGTTCCAGAGACTTTCCCTTTGGAGTGATAGAATATTCTACCCGTGGCGGGACTTCCGCATATACCGTGCGGGTAATCAAACCGTCACTTTCCAGTTCACGAAGCTGGTTTGTAAGGGTCCTTTGAGAAACCTGAGTGATCTCCCGCATCAGCTCACTGAACCTCTGTGTGCCGTTGCGGATTAGGCTATCCAAAATGAGCGGCTTACATTTCCCGCCAATCATTTTCAAGGTTACTTCCATCTCGCAAGTGACCATGATTTTTTCCACTGTACCTCACCTCTTATAGTGAAAATTAGTTTACTTTATAAAAATAATGTGCGTACTTGTTGAAGATTATAAAGAAATATATAATGCAAGTATATCGCATTTTTCTGATAATGCAAGATAATACTTTGCTTGTTTGGGAGGGATTCCATGGCAAAAGCGGTCGAACCGATGACGAGCGGTTCGATTTCCAAACGTATGATTTTCTTCGCTTTGCCGCTTCTCTTGGGGAACTTATTTCAGCAGCTGTACAATACGGTCGACTCTCTGATCGTAGGTAATTTTCTGGGAAGCAGTGCGCTGGCTGCAGTTAGTTCATCCGGAAGTCTGATCTTTATGCTGATCGGGTTCCTGAGTGGTATTTCATCCGGTGCTGGTGTTGTTGTGTCCAGATATTTCGGAGCGGAAGATAAAAATGGTGTTCACCGTGCAGTCCATACGACAGTGGCCTTTGGCCTTGTTGCCGGATTGTTGATGACTGCGGCAGGTGTTTTGCTGTCCCCACAGATTCTGATATGGATGGGGACGCCGGAGAGTGTTATGCCGGAATCAATTACATATTTACAGATCTATTTTTCCGGTTCTCTGGGCTTTGTCATGTACAACATCTTTGTAGGTATTCTGCAAGCGATTGGGGACAGCCGCCATCCACTGTATTATCTGATGATCTCCTCGGTGATCAATCTGGTACTGGATATCCTGTTTATTGAAGTGTTCCATACAGGCGTTGGGGGAGCAGCGTTAGCTACCGTAATTTCACAGGTGTTCAGCGCAATTTTATGTTTGATTCAGCTGCTGCGGACCCACAGCAGCTATCAGCTTAAAATCACAAGAATTCGATTTGACTCCAAAATGCTGGGACAGATTATACGCATTGGACTTCCCTCAGGAGTACAGAACTCAATCATAGCGTTTGCCAACGTTGTGGTACAGTCCTATATCAACGCCTTTGGTGAAATGGCAATGGCGGGCTATGACGGTTTCTCAGTGTATTCAATATTGTTTGGACCGCAACGGCGTAAAAGTTGTGATTGTCGGCTGCCACACCGTGGAAGAAGTGCTGGAGGCGGTAAAATACTACGATGTGACCGATGAAGAGCGCAGCTATGTCCATATTTTCAGCAGCGGTAATGCGATCCACATGACCGGGCGCTGTATGTACTGCAACCACTGCCAGCCCTGTCCCGCTCATATTGATATTGCAGCTGTAACCAAGTTTTTGGATCTGGCAACCCAGCAGGATACAGTGCCAGAAACGGTAGCGCAGCATTATTGGGCACTTTCAGCTACAGCAGAGGATTGCCTGATGTGCGGACGGTGTGAACCTAACTGTCCGTTCGGTGTCAAGATTCGGGAAAACATGAAGAAAGCACGAGAGATTTTCCAGTGTAAATAAACAGCAGGATACGTAAAAATAACGAGCAAGAACGGCACTACCGTTTTTACTCGTTGTTTTTATGTAGGAAGTCTGAGGCTCTGTCTGAACTTACCATATTGCTCTTCGTACGGCATGTTTTGTTTTATACAGATTATATTTAACATAAGGAGACCTAAAGGTCCTTGATCTCCCTTAGGTCTCCAAAAAATAAGGAGTCCAAGGCAATCATTATGATTACCTTGGACTCCTTTTGAGTCATTATTGGGTAGTCGATGAGGCTAAGATGCGGGGGGATGGCCTCAAAGACCTCAAAGAGAAGTGAAATTACTTCAGCTCCACCTTGGCGCCGGCCTCTTCCAGCTTCTTCTTCAGCTCCTCGGCCTCGTCCTTGGAGACACCCTCCTTCAGAGCCTTGGGAGTGCCCTCGACCATGCCCTTAGCCTCAGCCAGGCCCAGGCCGGTGATCTCACGGACAGCCTTGATGACCTTGATCTTGGCAGCGGCGTCGAAGCCAGCCAGGATAACGTCGAACTCGGTCTTCTCCTCAGCAGCGGGAGCAGCAGCGCCGCCAGCGGCGGGAGCAGCCATAGCAGCGGCGGAAACGCCGAACTCCTCCTCCAGAGCGTGCACCAGCTCGGACAGCTCCAGAACGGTCAGGCCCTTAACTTCCTCGATGAGAGCGGTAATCTTCTCGCTAGCCATGATAAAATACCTCCTAAATGAATGATAATTTCTTAAATGATAATGATGTGCCGAATTCTTACTCGGCGGGGGCAGCCTCGGGCTCGGCAGCGGCCTCTACGAAGCCGCCCTTCTCCTCGGCGATGGCCTTCAGGACGATAGCCAGGCTGGTGATGGGAGCCAGCATGGTGCCCAGAACCTGAGCCTGCAGGACCTCCTTGGAGGGCAGCTCAGCGATAGCCAGGATCTCGTTCAGGGGCAGCACCTTGCCGTCCATAAAGCCGGCCTTAATGACGAACTTGGAGCCATTGAACTGCTTGGCAAACTTGTTGATGACGCGCATGGGAGCGATGGGATCGCTGTGGCTGATAGCCAGAGAAGTGGTGCCGTTGAGGCACTCGGACAGCTCGCCCAGGCCAGCGCCCTCGGCAGCAAAACGGGTGAGGGTGTTCTTGACAACGGCGTACTCTACGTCGTTCTTACGCAGCTCCGTACGAAGCGCGGTATCCTCAGCCACGGTGATGCCCTTATAGTCGACCAGCACACCGGAGGCGGCATTCTGCAGCTTCTCGGTCATCTCAGCCACGATAGCCTTCTTGGCTTCCAGGACATTTGCGTTAGGCATTTGGGATTCACCTCCAGAGAAATAATGAAAAAACGCTGTTTCCGCGCACAAAGACGGACACAGCGTGAAATTACATAGATAAATTCTCACTGCACTCTCGGCAGGACTTCCGCTTATGCAGCCTGCTGTCTTTGAACGCGATAATTATTATATCCATTCCCGCGGACTTTGTCAAGCAAAATCCGCGGGAAATTGGATATTTTTTGATGAATTACATCAGCTTGGCGCCGTTGACCTTGACGCCGGGGCCCATGGTGGAAGCCACCACGCAGCTCTTGATATACTGGCCCTTGGCAGCGGCGGGCTTAGCCTTCACGATGGCGCCCATGATAGCGTTGAAGTTCTCAGAGAGCTTCTCAGCGCCGAAGGAAACCTTGCCGATGGGGCAGTGGATGATGTTGGTCTTGTCCAGACGGTACTCAACCTTACCGGCCTTGATCTCGTTGATGGCCTTGGTCACGTCCATGGTGACGGTGCCGGCCTTGGGGGAGGGCATCAGGCCCTTGGGGCCCAAAACCTTACCCAGACGGCCCACAACGCCCATCATGTCGGGGGTAGCCACGACCACGTCGAAGTCAAACCAGTTCTCCTTCTGGATCTTCTCCACCAGGTCCATATCGCCCACGAAGTCAGCGCCGGCGGCACGGGCCTCGTCAGCCTTGGCGGCCTTGGCGAACACCAGCACGCGCTGGGTCTTACCGGTGCCGTGGGGCAGCACGATGGCGCCGCGGACCTGCTGGTCAGCGTGACGGGAGTCAACGCCCAGCTTCACGTGCAGCTCGACGGTCTCGTCGAACTTGGCAGGAGCGGTCTCCACGACCAGGCTCATAGCCTCGTTGGTATCGTACAGAGCGTTCTTGTCGATCTTCTTGGCGCTCTCCTGATATTTCTTGCCTCTAAACATTTCTCGTCACCCTCCTTACTCGCCCACGACGATGCCCATGGAGCGGGCAGTACCGGCGATCATGCTCATAGCGGCCTCGATGCTGGCGGCGTTCAGGTCGGGCATCTTGGTCTCAGCGATCTTGCGCACGTCCTCCTTGCTGATGGTGGCAACCTTGGTCTTGTTGGGCACACCAGAGCCGGACTCGATGCCGCAAGCCTTCTTGATGAGCACAGCGGCGGGAGGAGTCTTGGTGATGAAGGAGAAGGAACGGTCAGCGTACACGGTGATGATAACGGGGATGATCATACCCACGTCGTTCTTGGTACGCTCGTTAAACTCCTTGGTAAAGGCGGCGATGTTCACGCCGTGCTGGCCCAGAGCGGGACCAACAGGGGGGGCGGGAGTCGCCTTGCCGGCGGGAATCTGCAGTTTTACATATCCAGTTACTTTCTGTGCCACGAATGAGCACCTCCATATGAAAAAATGTGGTTGGGTTGGGCGCTAGGCCCAGTTTGGCGGAACGGACGGTGCCGTCCCTCCCACGTTTTGCGGCCTCAGGCCGCGGGGTTGCAAAGGTTTGTTGCCGGGATCACTGCTCCATGGGCTCGACCTGGTCCAGCTCCAGCTCCACGGGAGTCTCGCGTCCGAACATGGACACCACCACCCGGACTTTGCCGCGCTCCAGATCCAGCTCCTCCACGGTGCCCAGGAAGGACTCCAGAGCGCCGTCGGTGATCTTTACGCTGTCGCCCACCTGATAACCTACGACCACCTCGCGCTTTTCCACGCCAAGGGAGGCCACGTCGTCCTCAGAGAGGGGGATGGGCTTGTTGCCCTCGCCCAGGAAGCCGGTGACGCCACGGATGTTGCGCACCACGTGCCAGGTCTCGTCGTTCATGACCATCTTCACCAGAACATAGCCGGGGAAGACCTTACGCTCCACTTCCTTAGGACCGTTGTCTGTGATCTCGGTTACGGTTTCCAGAGGGATGCTGATCTCATGGATCATATCCTGGAGATGGCGGTTTTCAACATACTTCTCGATGGTGGCCTTCACGGTATTCTCATAGCCGGAATAAGTGTGGACCACATACCAGTTCGCGTTGTCAGCCATATCCGTCTCCTTTAACCTGCCACCAGGTGGATCAGGGCCTGAATCAGGCCGCCAGCCACCGCGTCGAAGATCCAGATGAAAACACCGACGAACACCACGCAGGCGATCACGATCAGCGTGTTGTTCAGGGTCTGCTTTCCGGTGGGCCAGACCACCTTCTTCAGCTCGACCTTCAGTTCCCGGAACCAGCGGCCGATGCGGGCGAAGAATCCGGGCTTGGACTTCTTGTCGGACTTCTTGTCCTTCTTGGCCTTCTCAGCCTTGTCGGAAGCAGCCTTCGCAGTCTGCTCCAGCTTTTCGTTCTCAGCCATTCTGATTACCCTTCTTTCCTTTTAGCCTCATGCGAGAAATCACTTCGTCTCGTTGTGGACAGTGTGCTTTCTGCAGAAGGGGCAGTACTTGTTGAGCTCCAGACGGTCGGGGGTATTCTTCTTGTTCTTCATGGTGTTGTAGTTTCTCTGCTTGCACTCAGAGCACCGCAGGGTGATCTTAATGCGCGCGCCGGCCTTGCTTGCCATACGTTCGGCACCTCCTTATTGTGTTGCGGGAAGAAAGACGTCCCGCTTGAAACGCCGCAAAAAGCAAAAACGCTGGATGCGGCTTGCTGCCGAATCCAGCGACGTACGGACGCGAAAAACTCCGCGTCTAATCCGTTACGGTGGGACCCGGCGATTGCCTCCCTGTGTTCCCGATGGGAGAAGGGGGTCACAGCCATTACACCGTAAAAATGCCCGCGACAAAAAAGCCCCTATTCACAGGTAAAACCTAATCTAGCACAATCGGGTCTGCCCGTCAAGTGTTTTTTCAAAAAAATTCAAGATTTCCCGCCTCCGGGGAACACCCGGAGGCGGGAGAAGATTCAGCTCAGAGTAACGGCGGTGCCGCTGACGGTGACCATCAGCATTCCATTGTTGGAACCCAGCACCTCATAGTCCACATCGATACCCACCACCGCATCGGCGCCCAGACGGGCGGCACGCTGCTCCAGCTCCTGGAGCGCCTGCTCCCGGGCCGAAGTCAGCTCATCCTCATAGGTGGCGGAGCGCCCGCCGAAGAAGTTGCTCAGACCGGCGGTAAAGTCTTTGATCACATCCACGCCGGAAATGACCTCGCCGAAGACGATGCCCTTGTACTCGGCAATGGAGCGGCCTTCCACACTGGGAGTAGTAGTGAGGATCATAGCAATCTTCCCTTCTTTGTTATAGGTTGTGGATCCGATCAGAAATCGCAGCAGCGGCGGTCACAGAAGTTTTCTTTGATCAGGGGGAGCACCGCCTGGTGGGCGGGGTGGTTCTGGTAGGCAGGCAGATCTTCCGGGCAGGAGACCTCAGAATAGAGCACCAGGTCGCAGTTGCTGCTGTCCATGGGGGGGCAGTGGGCCTGAATGTGGACAAGACCCGGGATCTGTCCCTGGAGAGCGTTGAGCTGCTCCACGACCTGGACAGCCAGCTCCTTGCGCTGCTGCTCGGTCAGTTCAGGCTTGAAATTCCAGGAAACAATGTGACGAACCATGATGGGACATCCTTTCATTTCTCAAATTTAGATGGCTTTATTATAAAGGTATGGAGAAGGTTCGTCAACGAAGAATCTGGGAACGGCTGGGGAAAGAAGAGGACAGTCCCAGAGCCGGGACGGCGTCCTGTAGATCGGACCACGCACCTAAAATTGTGGGGATGGACAGCTGCCGGGCGATCTCCACCTTTTTGGCCATGGTCTGAGCATCGTCAAAGAGGACGAAATGCGCCCCTGAGTCCCGGCTCATGTAAGTAAAATAGCGGGCGCACAGCTCCCGGGAGAAAAAGACAGAGGGACTGCGCTCCTCCATCAGCTGGTGCAGCTGCTTTTGGGTCAGCGGACGGCCGCTTCCGGTAGGGGAGGGGAGAAAGAAATCCTCTGCCGTCCTCTGAAGAGCCAATACGACCCGCTCCCGGCCAAAGCGCTGCTGGGCCTCCTCCAGCCGCAGTTCCAGAGAGCCTCCGGACAGGGCGGAGGAGATCATCACCTGGGTGTGGGGAGAGCAAGAGGCGTAGTGCTCGGGCACAAGCAGGGCCCAATTCCTTCGGGCGCACTCTTTGCCCAGTTGGGCCACGGTCTCTTCCAGTGGGGGCAGCCGGCCGGCCTCAAAGTCGCATACCACACCGGTAAAATTCCGGGCGGCACACTCCCGTATCACCTCCTGACAGAAGGGGCCGGGACGGCCCAGACCGTCAAAGTCCCGGCAGTCCAGTACCATCCATCCACCGGAAGGGGCCGAACTGCCTCCGGTGCGGAACAGGTGGGGCCCCTGGCCCATACGGTAGGCCAGGTGGGCGGGGGTGACAGGCAGGCCCCGGATCTCCCGGAGTTGGTCCGGTGTGACAGTGATGGAAAAGCGAATGGAAGACATGGTGACTCCCCCTTGTCCAAATTTTTCGAACGTGATATGATAATGCTTGGCGCATTATGATATGCCCTGCACGGCCGAAACGGCCGCAGGCCGGTCCGGTCTTAGACACTCTATGAGACCGGCAGGAAAACTAGAACAAAGGAGGACACATTCGTGCCCTTTTCACCGATTCCCCGGGGGGTCTACCCCTCGGTGACCAGTTTGGACCCGAAAAAGTTAAAGGAGAAGGGAATCACCCTGGTGCTGGCTGATCTGGACAACACCCTGGTGCCCTACAAGGTGCTGGAGCCTTCCCCTGAGGTGGCCGCCTGGATGACAGCGCTGAAGGGGGAGGGGATCGACCTGTTCCTTCTGTCCAACAGCCGTAAGCCCGGCCGGGCTCAAAAGTTTGCCCAGCAGGTGGGAATCCCCTATCAGGGACACTCGGGCAAGCCCAAGAAAGCGGGCTACCTGAAGGCTATGGAGCGCATGGGCCGCACCCCGCAGGAGACAGTGATGGTGGGGGACCAGATCTTCACCGACACCCTGGGAGCCAATCGGGCGGGGGTGACTCCTCTGCTCATCCAGCCTATCCGTCTGGCGGGCAATCCCGGGCGGTATATCCGCTACGCGGCAGAGACCCCCTTCCGCCTGCTGGGAGGAAGGAGGCCCTTCCTGTGAGTGCACAATTTGGCCCGGCGGGCAATGCGGAGAGCTTTTCCAAGGTCCACAAATCCTCCCTGGCTGCTCCGGCCTGGATCGCCCAGCAGGGACTGGACTGCTACGAGTACCAGTGCGGTAAGGGAGTCCACGTGGGCGAGGATACCGCCCGGAAGCTGGGAGAGAAAGCACGTGAGGCAGGCATCGCCCTGTCTGTCCATGCTCCCTACTTTATTAACTTAGCCAACCCCGACCCGGAAAGCCGGGCAAAGACCACCAATTATGTGCTGGAGAGCTGCTTTGTAGCCCAGGTGATGGGAGCGGAGCGGATCGTGATCCACTCCGGGGCGCTTATGAAGCGCAGCCGCCAGGAGGCCCTGGACATCGCCAAGGAGACCTTGAAGCAGGTGCTGGAGGCCTGTGACCGGCAAGGGTATGGGAACATTACCCTGTGTCCGGAGACCATGGGCAAGATCAACCAGCTGGGGGACTTGGACGAGGTGCTCACGCTGTGTACCCTGGATGAGCGGCTTATCCCCTGCATCGACTTTGGCCACCTGTACGCCCGCTCGCTGGGTGAGCTGGAGGGAGAGCAGGCCTGCCGGGAGATGTTGGACAAGGTGGAGCGGGGGCTGGGTGAGGAGCGGGCCAGCCGTTTCCACAGCCACTTCTCCCGCATCGAGTTCACTCCCAACGGCGGAGAAAAACGCCACCGTACCTTTGCAGACCACGGGGGCTTTGGGCCGGACTGGACGCCGCTGGCCCGGGAAGTGGCCCGCCGGGGCTGGAGTCCCACCTTCATCTGCGAAAGCGCAGGTACTCAAGCGGAGGACGCGGTGGAGATGAAGAGAATTTACCAGGGCTTTTGCAGCTCTGAGGAGGCATAAGCATGAATCACATTGAAAAAATCTCCAGATCTCTGGAGGAACATAACCTGGACGCTATTCTGATCACCAGCGAGCCGGGGGAGCGCTACGCTCTGGGCTTTCAGGGAGAGGGCTGGCTGCTGGTAGGCAGGCAGGGGGCTCACTACTCCACCGACGGGCGGTATATCGAAGCCGCGCAAAAACAAGTGAAGGGGGTTCAGCTCTCCCTGATCTCGGCCCAGAAGGGACATCTGTCCCTGGCTCGGGATTATATCCGTACCCAGAGATTTGAAAGGGTGGGCTTTGAGAGCGGATATATGAATGTGGAGCAGTATCAGCGCCTGTGCGACGCGCTGCCCTGCCAGTTGGTACCGGCCCAGAAGCTGCTTACCCAGCTGCGGGCTTCCAAGGACGTGGAGGAACTGTCTGCCATGCGCCGGGCCCAGGAGATCACCGACCAGGCGTTTCGGGAGATTTTGAACTTTATCCGTCCGGGTATGACCGAGCAGCAGGTGGCTGCCCGGCTGGTGTATGAGATGCTGCGCCGGGGCGCCCGCAAGGTGTCCTTTGATCCCATCGTAGCGGCGGGAGCCAACGGCTCCATGCCACACGCGGTGCCGGGAGAGACCGTGATCCAAGCCGGGATGTTCGTTACCATGGACTTTGGCTGCATTTGGGACGGCTATTGCTCCGACATGACCCGTACCGTGGCGGTGGGTCAGCCTACGGAAGAGATGGAGAAGGTGTACCATACCGTCCTCCAGGCTCAGAAGGCGGGGATTGCCGCTGCCCGGGCAGGGGTGACAGGCAGCGAGATCGACGCTGCGGCCCGTCAGGTAATCGCTGAGGCGGGGTACGGCGAGTACTTCACCCACAGCTTCGGCCACTCTCTGGGACTGGAGATCCATGAGGCGCCCAACGCCTCGCCCTCCCAGCAGGAAGCGATGCCTTCCGGTGCGGTGATCTCCGCCGAGCCGGGGATCTATCTGCCGGGCAAGTTCGGCGTGCGCATTGAGGACGTTCTGGTACTGCGTGAGGGAGGCTGCGAGGACCTGACCCGCTCCCCCAAAGACCTGATTGTTCTGTGATTTGCCGGAATTTTAGCAAACCCCCTTGTCAAAACAAGGGAAACAGGGTAAAATAAATTAGTTCATTAAAAACACAATGGAGGATGATTCCTATGGCAATGATTTCCGCCAGTGATTTCCGCAACGGCGTGACCTTCGAGATGGACGGTAAGGTCATGCAGGTCGTCGAGTTCCAGCACGTAAAGCCCGGCAAGGGCGCCGCCTTTGTCCGTACCAAGATGAAGAACATCATCACCGGCGGCGTGACCGAGACCTCCTTCAACCCCACCGCCAAGTTTGAGCAGGCCTTTGTTGAGCGCAAGGACATGGAGTACAGCTACAACGATGGTGATCTGTACTACTTCATGGACATGGAGACCTTCGACATGCTGCCCATCAGCAAGGATCTGCTGGGCGATTCCTTCCGCTTCGTGAAGGAGAACATGAGCTGCAAGGTCATGTCCTACAAGGGCAGCGTCTTCGGCGTGGAGCCCCCCACCTTCGTGGAGCTGGAGGTCACCGAGACCGATCCCGGCTTTAAGGGCGACACCGCTACCAACGTGACCAAGCCCGCTACCCTGGAGACCGGCGCTGAGATCAAGGTTCCCCTGTTCATCAACCCCGGCGACAAGATCAAGATCGATACCCGTACCGGCGAGTACCTGGAGCGCTGCAAGGGCTAAGCGTCCGAGCCGTTGCGAACAGCGCGGATGGACCGGAGCGAGGAATACAAACCAAGAGCCGCAAAGCGGGTCTGTTTGTGTTCCGAGACGAAGGGAAGCCGCGCGTCGTGAGCAGGCGAGGCGTGATAATGCTAAGCGCCCGAGCCGCTGCAACTATGCCGTCCCCTGAAAAAAGTAATCGTGTTTGAGGCTGCGCCTCAGAAAGGAGTACCCCATGACCATTTCTGAAAAAGTCGCTTATCTGAAGGGCTTGGCTGAGGGCCTGAATCTGGACACTGAGAAGTCCAAGGAGGGCAAGCTGATTTCTGTGATGATCGGCATCCTGGAAGAGGTGGGCCTGTCCATCGAGGATCTGGAGGAGAACGCCCTGGCTCTGGGTGAGGAGATCGATGTGCTCTCCGACGACCTGGCCGACGTGGAGTCCGAGGTGTTCGGTGAAGACGAGGAAGACGATGACGAGGAGGACGACTTCTTTGAGGTCGAGTGCCCCAACTGTGAGGAGCCGCTGGTCATTGATGACGAGGCCCTCGCTGCCGGAGAGATTCAGTGCCCCAACTGTGAGACCCGCTTCTCTCTGGACCTGTCCGACGACACTGTGGAGGCGGACGAGGAGGAGTAAGCACTCTTCCGTCAATCAATCGCATAAATGCCGCAAAGCGGAAGCTTTGCGGCATTTTTATGCCAAATGTGTTTCCATTGCGTGGCTGTCAAGGTTTTACCCGCATGTCTGGATCTATCCCGACCATACTAAATGCCGGATGGCACATCCAAATCATCGGATGATGGGGAGGAAACAGCGATGAATGGGAGATGGCTGGGCCTGTGCGGGGCCGTGGTGATGACAGTTTCTCTGGCCTCCTGCAGCGCCAAGGGGCAGGAGAACGGGGTGGGTATGCTGAACAATACCGGCATGTCCGCCGCGGGCTACCGGACCTCAACATCGACTGGGCGGCAGTATTTGCCGGACAGCCGATACTATGCTGACGGAGATGGTACCGTGAAGCGCTATCGCCAAGCGGGCAGCAGCGAGTGGGAGCAGCTGGGCAAGGCCTTGGAAGATAGCTGGAACGAATTGATGAAGGGTACGGAAAATACCCTGAAAGACGCAGGCAAGGATACCAAAAATGCTGCCAAGGACATTGGGCAGGGGGTAGAAAATGCCGCCAAAGATGCCAAGACAGATATGGAAAAGATGACCGGGAAATAATCTCTGCCAGCACTGCGGCGGCGCACCGGAACTGTTCCGGCGCGCCGCCGCGTGTGTTCTGTGTTATCCCTGTGGCATGGATAGCCCGTGGACAAAGCCGTTCATCTGGGGAGAGAGGACTTCCCCGCCCACCACTTTGTCCCGGTAGATCAAAAGGTTGGCCTGTACGCCCGTTTCCCCAGAGGGATAATTGGTGATTTCATAGGTGTACCGCTTGACCCGTTTTCCGGCATATTTGGTCAAATCGAATCCCTGAGCGGTTTGCAGCTCCAAATATTCGTCATAGCTCTCGTCCATCTCTTTGGGGATGGTAAGCTCCTCTGTGACCAGAGGGTCCTGGTTTACCTGCCAGCCGTATTGACTCAAAAACGAGACCCGGTCTTCGTTGGAACTGATCCCTGTAGTGTCCGGGGCGGTACTGGCGGCCACCGTGGGCAGGGCGGGGGGATCGAGATTCATCACCAGTCCGGCGCAGCACAGCAGCGCCGCGGCGGCCACGCTGATCGCCAGCTTTCGCCTTGGCAGTCTGGCGGTAAGAATAAACACAGCGCATTCTCCTTCCACATCCAGCATCTTGGTGCAGTTTATGTACCAAAGGGCCGGAATATTCATGGCTGGGGAGTGCTTTTGTGGGAGAGAATGGGTTTTGATTGAAATTTTTTCTTTCCCTTGGTAAAATGAACCGAAACATACCACATAAGCGAGGAGGTATCAACCGTGGCGATGGAACGTCTGGATAAGCTTCTGGCATCCACAGGACGTTGGTCCCGCAAGGAGGTCAAAGAACTCATTGGCCGAGGACGCGTACTGGTAGACGGACGCCCCGCGGGACGGCCGGAGGATAAATGCGAGCCCCAGAGCGTCTGCATCCAAGTGGATGGGGAGATCGTGGACTGCGCTCCTTGTGTGTACATCATGCTGCATAAGCCCGCCGGACTGCTTTCCGCCACTCAGGATAAGAAGCAGGCCACCGTGCTGGATCTGCTGCCAGAGCATCTGCGCCGCCGGGGACTGTTTCCGGTGGGACGGTTGGATAAGGATACGGAAGGGCTGCTGCTGCTCACCGATGACGGCCCTCTGGGCCACGACCTGCTCTCTCCCCGCAAACATGTGGATAAGGTCTATTATGCCCGAGTGGATGGACAGATTGATAAAGAGGATGTCCAGGTCCTGGCTCAGGGCATGACATTGGGAGACGGTCTGGTTTGCCTTCCTGCCGGCCTAGAGCCTCTGGGCGATGGAAGTGAGTGTTTGGTCACTCTCCGGGAGGGAAAATATCACCAGGTCAAACGGATGCTGGCTGCCCGGGGCAAGCCGGTACTTTACCTCAAACGGCTGTCCATGGGGCCGTTGAAGCTGGATGAAAAGCTGGAAAAAGGCCAGTGGCGGTTCCTGACAGAGCGGGAAGTACAGGGCCTCAAGGCCGCTCGAGGATGAAGAGACAAAAAATTGTGCGTTTTGAACAAAAAAATGGGACAACCCCCTTGCCAAAACCGGGGGTGTACCGTTATAATGTCAATAGTGTTATGAGAATAACTTGGGAGGGATTATCGTGTCCAGCAGGATGTTTCAAGGAGTCGTGCTCCAAATGAAGGACAGCATCGATCGCATGGTAGGCGTGATCGATGCAGACGGAATCGTGGTGGCCTGCAGTGAGCTCACTTGTATTGGAGAGCATTGGTCTGGCGCTGTCGCCGCGGTCAACTCCTCGGACAATGCCACAGCCCATTTTGAGGGCAAGACCTTTAAACCCCTTGCCGGTTGGGGGGCCCAGTTTGATTATGCCGCGTTTGTAAAGGGCGAGGATGATCTGGCCGGGGCGCTGTGCGCCATGGCGGTAGTGGCATTCAACGGCGCCAAGACTTATTATGAAGAAAAGCATGATAAGGCTACTTTTGTAAAGAATATTATCTCCGACAACATCCTGTTGGGAGATATTTATACCCAGGCCAAGGAGCTCCACTTTGTCTCCGAGGCTCCCCGTGCCGCCTTCCTGGTGCGCCAGCTGGGTCCCGCCGATGTGACTACCATCGATGTGATCCAGAACCTCTTCCCGGACAAGCAGACGGATTTCGTCATCTCCATCAACGAGACTGACGTGGCCCTCATTAAGCAGCTGCCCGAGGGAGCGGACGCCAAGGAGCTGCAGAAGATCGCCAAGCAGATCGCTACTGCCGTGACCCAGGAGCTGGGTATCAAGGTTGTGATCGGTATCGGTACAGTGGTCAACCATATCCGCGATCTGGCCCGGGCCTATAAAGAGGCCGGAGTGGCCATCGATGTGGGCAAGGTGTTTGACACCGAAAAGACGGTCATCAACTATGAGAATCTGGGTATTGGCCGTCTGATCTATCAGCTGCCCACCATCCTGTGCCAGATGTTCCTCCAGGAGGTCTTTAAGAAGAATCCCATTGACGCCCTGGATCAGGAGACTCTGCTCACTATCAACAAGTTCTTTGAGAACAACCTGAACGTGTCCGAGACAGCCCGTAAGCTGTTCGTACACCGCAATACGCTGGTCTATCGTCTGGAGAAGATCAAGAAGCTGACTGGGCTGGATCTGCGTGAGTTTGACGATGCCATCACCTTCAAGGTGGCTCTGATGGTCAAGAAGTATCTGATTTCCCGGGGAATTGAGTCCTGATGCACTGATTTTCCGGCGGTCTCACGCCCTTTCTTAAAGACAGGACGAGGCCTCCGTCTGCCCTGAGGCAGGCGGAGGCCTTTTTGTATTTCCTGAGGGAAATCGGAAAAGGTGACATAAAACCGCAATTTCCCATTGACAAGGGAAGGGTTACGGGTGTAACCTAAATAGTGAAATCTTTCCCGGGAAATGTGCTCCAAAGAGGGAACAAACTTTCCTGGTTATCGTCAAAAATTATGACAGCTATTTTAAGTATACGAGGGTTTACATATTATGATACGTTTTATTGACGTCTACAAAGAATACGACAACGGAACCAAGGCCCTGAAGGGGGTCAATATGCGCATTGACGATGGTGAATTTGTCTTTCTGGTAGGCCCCTCTGGCTCTGGAAAGTCTACCATCATTAAGCTGATTACCGGTGAGATCGCCCTGACCCAGGGCAAACTCATGGTCAATGGATACAGCATGAGCAACATCAGCCCCAAGCAGGTGCCTCTGATGCGCCGCACGCTGGGCATCATTTTCCAGGATTTCCGTCTGATCGAGAAAAAGACAGTATACGAAAACCTGTCCTTTGCCATGCGGGCGATCGGCGCGTCCAACCGGGACCTGAAGCGGCGCATCCCCTATGTGCTGCAGCTGGTGGGCCTGGAGCAGAAGGCGGACCGGTATCCCGGACAGCTCTCCGGCGGTGAGCAGCAGCGTGTGGCTATTGCCCGGGCTCTAGTGAACAACCCCAATATGATCATTGCCGACGAGCCGACCGGTAACCTGGACCCCAACCGCTCGCTGGAAATCATGATGCTGCTGGAGCGCATCAATGAGTTAGGGACTACCGTGCTGGTAGTAACCCACGAGAAGAATCTGGTCAACCGCTTTGGAAAGCGGGTCGTGGCCATCGAGGATGGCCGAATCATCAATGACGAAACGGGTGGGTACTACAATGGCGAAAAAATTTGATCTGGGATATTATTGCAGCGAAGGTGTCCACTCTATTTTTACCCATGGGTTTATGTCTTTTGCTGCCGTATGTATGATCGTGGCTTGTCTGCTGATCATGGGGTCTTTCTCCCTGGTTGCAGTCAACCTGGACAACATGCTGGGTGATCTGGAAGCGGAAAATGAGTTTCTGGCCTACATCGACGAGACCTATACGGAAGATCAGGCCAAAGCCCTCCAGTCTCAGATCGAGGCGATTCCCAATGTGGCTGAGGTGACCTTCGTCAGCCGGGACGAGGCTCTGGATGACTTCAGAGCTGGTCGCGAGGAGAACCCGCTGCTCAGCGATCTGGATGGGAGCGTGCTTCGGGATCGTTATCGGATCCATGTGGACGACATTGAGCAGCTGGAGCAGACCGTAAAGCAGGTAGAGCAGGTGGAGGGAATTGCCGACACCAACGCCGCCTATGAGATCGCGCAGGGCTTCGTCACGGTGCGCAACATTGCTGCCGGCGTAGCTATTGTGCTGGTCAGTATTCTGGCGGTAGTCTCCCTGTTTATTATTGCAAATACCACCAAACTGGCCTTCTTCTATCGCCGGGAGGAGATCGCCATTATGAAGATGTGCGGTGCCACCAATGCTTTTATCCGCTGGCCTTTCATTGTACAGGGTATGATCCTGGGACTGGCCGGTGCAATTGTGGCATTCTTCCTCCAGTGGGGTGTGTATGAGCTGGTAGGCAAGGCAGTCATTCAGTCCGACGGACTGTCCCTGGTCACCATTCTTCCCTTTACCTCGCTGATTGTTAACATCCTGCCTGTGTTTTGCGGTGCGGGACTGCTGATTGGTGTCGTGGGATCGGTGTTGGCCATCCGGAAGTTCCTGCAGGTTTAACGGGAAAGGAGTATTGCAGTGCGGCCGAAAAAGCAGCGTATTTTTATGGGTGTGATGGCAAGTGTATTGGTTGTCTTGATGCTTCTGCCCATGCTGGCAAATATTTTAGTTCGATAACAGGAGGCAGGCAATGGAACAGAAGAAAACCAAAAACTGGAAAACAATTGTAAAGCGCCTGCTGGTAGTGGCTCTGGTGCTGTCCCTGGCCATTCCTCTGGTGCCCCAGACTATGGTAGTTCCCGCTTCGGCTGTGACTCAGGCCGAAATTGATGAACTGAAGGATAACGCTTCTGATCTGCGCGATCAGCAGAAGGAGCTGCAGAATCAGTTGGCAGCCATCAAGGAAGATAAAAACAAGGCCCTGGAGCAGAAGACTCTGCTGGAGCAGCAGATCAATGCCACGCAGGCAGAAATCGATACCATTCAGACCCAGATCTCCAAGTACGACGAGCTCATTGCCCAAAAGCAGGTGGAGCTGGCCGAGGCGGAGGAGAAGGAGAAGGCCCAGTATGAGCTGTTCTGTGAGCGTGTGCGCTACATGGAGGAGCAGGGCGAGGTTTCTTACTGGTCCATCTTGTTTTCCTCCAGCGATTTTGCCGATCTGTTGGGCAATGCGATGATGGTGGATGAGATCATGCAGTATGACAACCAGGTCATGGATGAGCTCATTGCTATCCGGGAGCAGATCGCGCAGGATAAGGCGGATTTGGAGACTGCCCGCCAGGAGCAGCAGGCGGCCAAGGACGAGCAGGAGGCTGCCAAGGCCAGCCTGAAGACGCAAAAGTCTGAAGTTGACGCGCTGATCGATCAGATCAGCAGCCAGCAGGCTGAGGTGGAAAAGGCAGAAGCTCAGCTGAGGGCGGCGGCCGATGCAGTGGATAAGGAGATTGCGGCTGCGGAGAAGGAACTGGCCAGCCAGATCTCCAACGTAGTCAGCGAATCGGGCTTTATGTGGCCTCTGCCTGGCTATAATACCCTTTCTTCCCTCTTTGGAGGCCGGACCCACCCGGTGACCGGACGGCCCAACAATCACACCGGCATTGACATTCCTGCTCCGGCTGGTACCTCCATTCTGGCGGCCAAGAGCGGTGTGGTAACCACCTCTACTTATAACAGCTCTTACGGCAACTACGTAGTGGTCAGCCACAGCGACGGTACCTCTACCCTGTATGCCCACATGAGTCGCCGTGGCGTGTCCAAGGGACAGACGGTGTCTCAGGGCCAGGTAGTGGGCTATGTGGGAACCACTGGTTCTTCCACCGGTAACCACCTCCACTTCGAGATCCGTGTGAACGGCAGCCGTGTGGACCCGGTGAACTACTTCCTGGGCAGCATGACTTTGTATGCCACCAGCGGCGGCGTAAAGAAGAAACTGTAACGAACACATAATATATCCCCCCTTCCGCATAACGTTGCGGGAGGGGGGATGCGTTTTGTTGGGACAGCTGGTGTTCAGTCCCGATGGCCGGGAGCGGGCAGAGCGGCATGACCTGTATGGACTGGGTGTGCTCCAGGTCCGGGTGCGGCCCGGCGGCTGGCGAGAGAAGGGACGGCTGCGCCGCGGCGGAAAACGGCTGGCTCAAGGCGGAGTGCGGCGAGTCCTGGTTCCATGGGGCTTTGACCAGTGGCCTGTGCTGGAGCGCTGGGGGCTGAGCGGCGTAGATCCTGTCCCGTTCCTGCGCTTTTATGCCCCGCAGATCGTACTGGCTGCGTTGAAGCGGCGGGGGATCCCTCCGGAGGGCGCTACCGTAGCCCTTCGAAGCCGGAGCGTGGACCGGGACATGGCCCGAACAGCTCAGCTGTTGTGTCCGTTGGTACGTCAGGTAGCTGTCAACGCGCCCCAGGGCGGGGAGGAGCTGTCTTTATGGCTTCGCAGGGAATACGGCCTGCCGGTGCAGCCAGATGGGACGGAGGTATCCCTGGCGGTCTACTTTGACGGAGAGGGAGCGGGGGAGAAGGATCTGCTGCTGTGGGGGACAGCGCCTCAACTGGGAGAGGTGACCCCTCAGGCTGAGGCGTTGGCTCCTGAGGACCGGCAGGATCTGTGCCTCTTGGCGGCTCTGTGGGAAACGGGAAAAATTGGTAAATTTGAGCTAGAATTTACTTGACACAGGGCGGAAAAGTAACTATAATAACACAGACTGTATCCTTATAACTTTTTATAGTTATCCTGTATATTTGACCGGGTCCGGAGGCGCTGTCCTCCGGCCTAAGTTTGGAAAGGTGTGCGAGATATCATGGCGAAAGAATATAAACTGACTCCTCAGCGCCTGCAGGAGCTGCAGGACGAGCTGGTCTATCTGAAGACGGTGCGCGAGAAGGAGGTTGCGGAGCTGATTAAGGAGGCCCGCTCCTTCGGCGACCTGAGCGAGAACAGCGAGTACGATGAGGCTAAGACCGAGCAGGGCAAGCTCTACTCCCGCATTGCTGAGGTGGAGGAGATTCTGAGCAACTATGTGGTCATTGACGAGAGCGATGACGGCGGCAACTATGTGCGCATCGGCTCCACCGTGACCGTGCTGGACAAGGAGTTTGACGAGGAGCTGGTCTATAAGATCGTAGGCTCCCAGGAGGCCGATCCCATGAACGGGGTCATCTCCGAGGACTCTCCCTTTGGCCGTGCCCTGCTGGGTAAGAATGTGGGCGACGACGTGGTTGTGGACGCCCCCGCCGGCAGCGTGGAGTACAAGCTGCTGAAGGTAGAGCGGTAAGAATACAAACTCCGGAATCCCGGAGAGAAAGAGATAGGAGTGCGCGCATACATGGCCGAGAAGAATAACAACGCGGTTCCCCAGGAGGAGAACCTGTCCCAGCTGCTTCAGATCCGCCGGGACAAGCTGAAGGACCTGCAGGAGAGCGGCAACGATCCCTTCCAGATTACCCGCTATGCGGTGGACAACGATTCCGCCAATATCAAGGAAAATTTTGACGCCCTGGAGGGTCAGCCGGTGTCCATTGCCGGCCGCCTCATGTCCAAGCGCGGCATGGGCAAGGTGTCCTTCTGCGATCTGCAGGACAAGTCCGGCCGCATCCAGCTCTATGCCCGGAAGGACGAGATGGATGAGGAGGAATATAACCGCTTTAAGAAGTACGACATCGGCGATATCGTGGGCGTGCAGGGCGAGGTGTTCCGCACCCAGCGTGGCGAGATGTCTGTCCGTGTGCAGAAGGTGACCCTGCTGAGCAAGTCCCTGCTGCCCCTGCCTGAGAAGTTCCACGGCCTGACCAACACGGAGCTGCGTTACCGCCAGCGCTATGTGGACCTGATCGTCAACCCCGAGGTGAAGCGGAATTTCATCATCCGCTCCCAGTTTATCAAGTACGTCCGTGACTTCATGGATGCCCGTGGCTTCATGGAGGTGGAGACCCCTGTTCTCAACACCATCTCCGGCGGCGCCACTGCCCGGCCCTTCATCACCCACCACAACACCCTGGATATCGACATGTATATGCGTATCGCCACCGAGCTGCCCCTGAAGCGGCTCATCGTGGGCGGCATGGACCGGGTGTACGAGATCGGCCGTATCTTCCGCAACGAGGGCATGGACCCCAAGCACAACCCTGAGTTCACCACCATCGAGCTCTATCAGGCCTATGCCGACTTCAACGACATGATGGACCTCTTCGAGGACCTGCTGTCCTCCGCTGCCCAGAAGATCCTGGGTACCTATCAGGTGGAGTGGCAGGGTGAGAAGATTGACCTGACCCCCGGCTGGCCCCGTATGCCCATGCACGAGGCGGTCAAGAAGTACTGCGGCATCGACTTTATGGCCATCACCTCCGACGAGGAGGCCGTGGCTGCCGCCAAGTCCATCGGCGTAGAGCTGCCTGAGACCGCCGACAAGACCTGGGGCAACGCTCTGTACGAGTGCTTTGACCAGAAGGTGGAGGAGAAGCTCATTCAGCCCACCTTTATCACCATGCACCCCGTGGACGTGTCCCCCCTGGCCAAGCGCTCTCCCAGCGATCCTTGTCTCACCGAGCGCTTCGAGCTGTTCATCTGCCACAGTGAGATGGGTAACGCCTTCTCCGAGCTCAACGACCCCATTGACCAGCGCCAGCGCTTCCAGAAGCAGGTGGAGCTGCGTGACAAGGGCGACGACGAGGCCGGTATGATGGACGAGGACTTCCTCACCGCTCTGGAGTACGGTCTGCCTCCCACGGGTGGTCTGGGCATCGGCATCGACCGCTGCGTCATGCTGCTGACCAACTCCGACTCCATCCGTGAGGTCATTCTGTTCCCCACAATGAAGACCCTGGAACCAAAGCGGGCTGAAAACAAAGCCGAAAAAGCAGCGGTAAATGGTTCTGCAGAGGATGCAACCGTGTCCGCTCCAAGCGTACAGATTGATCTTTCCAAGGTGAAAATCGAGCCTTTGTTTGCAGATGATGTAGACTTTGAAACATTCAGCAAGTCTGATTTCAGAGTGGTTAAGATCGAAGCCTGTGAGGCAGTGCCGAAGTCCAAGAAGCTCCTGAAATTCACACTGAATGACGGAACAGACCGGAAACGCACCATTTTAAGCGGTATTCACGAGTATTACGAGCCGGAAGAGCTGGTTGGGAAGACCTGTGTGGCAATCACAAACCTGCCGCCGAGAAAGATGATGGGTATTGATTCCGAGGGTATGTTGATTTCCGCAGTGTACGAGTATGACGGACGGGAAGGCTTAAATCTTTTGATGCTGGATGACAGTATTCCGGCAGGAGCAAAGCTGTACTAAAGAGGTCATTTACTACAAAAAATCGCGTTACTACAACTTTTCTACAACTTTTGCGTGAGACCCTACGAAACCGGATGAAGCAATATGAAAGGCGGATCTGCTTATAAAATGCAGATTCGCCTTTCTTTTTACATCAGCTTCATGTTCACACTAATGTTTTTTGCCTTCTCCTGCATATTCTCTTGTGTGATATGGGTGTAGATGTCCATTGTGGTAGAGAAATCGGCATGCCCCATGACTTGCTGAATGAATTTAACATCGTTGGTGCTTTCGCAGAGCCGGGTACAGAAGGTGTGCCGCAAGTTGTGAACACTAAAATGAGGGAGCAAATCCGGTTCACGGTCTTCCAGTTCAGCCTGATCCATTTCCTCCATGTTGTAAGTTACGCTGATTCTCTCAATCGCCCGATTGATATTGTGGGCGCTCATGAATGAGCCGGTTCGGTTGCGGAAAACAAAACCGTGAACTCCTCCTAACACCAGTTGATCGTCTGGATACAATGCGTCGATGGTTTCAATCTGGAGGCGAAGCTGCTCGGCCACCTCTGGATAGAGGATAGGGATAATTCGTGTACCGCTCTCAGTTTTGGGAGTGGTAATGTGAAATCCGGCTTTTCCGTCAATGACCCGGTAGATTAAGTTGTGGTTGACGGAGATTGTGTTTTCGCTCAAGTTAATATCGCTTTTGGTAATGCCGGTACATTCTGCTACACGCATTCCTGTTCCAAGGAGCACAGTCATGATGGGGAGCCAATGGCTGTATGTAGGGGACTTGGCAATAAAACGCAGGAAATTCTGCTGTTGCGTTTTAGTGAGTGCGATCCGCCGTTTAGGTTTTGGAGCGCTGCCATCCGTCTTGAGCTTGCGGTAAATGCCCTTGCTGGGATTTTTGCGGATGTAATCGTCGTCCACGGCCATTTCAAGCGTAGGGTGAACAATGGTGTTGATGCTCTCCAGTGAGTTGATAGCAAAGCCGTGTTTCAGCAGTTTGGTATAAAACGCGAGAATATCACTTCTGTGGATTTGTGGCAGAGGCATGTTAGCGAAAGGTTCTTCTTTCACATAGAAGTCCCACAGGTAAAGATAATTTGCTCTGGTAGAGGGCTTCAGTTTGATGTTGTTATTCATGTAGACCTTGAACATATCATTCAGGGTAAGCTTCATGGCTTCCTGAGTACGGATGCCATCATCCTTATCTTTGTTGATCTGCTTTTCTTTGACACGAAGACTTGCGAGATCGGAGTCGTAAAGATATTTCTTTTTAGTGCCTAATTTGTAGACATACATATAGCTGCCATCTGCCCGTTGTGTTTCTCCGGGCCGAAGATTTCGCCCTTTGTTGTCTTTTCTCACTTTTGCCATTACTGGTACCTCCTGATTATAAAAGTGTAGTGCGCCTTACTGGCATGGTTATTTAGCCGGAAATATCATAAAGATATTCTTTGATACGCTGGACACTCCATAGGACACGGGTGTTCATGGTAATGCGTGCATTGGCAAGATCCCCAATCTGTACTGCAGTGTGCCTTCCACAGCACAACAGTTTGCAAAGGGTATCGGTATCAACAGCCAAGCACTGCTCCGGCGGTAGGTCATTCGGTTTTCTTTTCTCCATAATCGTCCTCCTTTTTTCGATTACAATGATCCCTTACGATTTGTAGAAGAAGGTTTTCAACAAAAACAATGAAAACGGTCTTGAGGTCAGGAAGTATTGAAATAACAAAAGAACTCTAATGGGGCCATTTCCTACGCCAGAACGGTTCTGCCGTGTATTTCAGGCTGCTGCTGTGCAACACTTCGATTATGGGCGCGCTTCTGTGGTCATCGCACACTGTCCAGAATTCCTGTATAACTCCCCATAGAGGTTATGAACTTGTCAACGCCTCATGAAATGCCATCACAGCTGAGAATGAAAATATAGTCTGTGCGTTAACCGCAGGATTTGCTAAACTGAAGTCAGCAGGCGTAGTCCGGTTGTACCTTGGTGGATTTTCACCCCGTTTGT
>ENA-OQNI01000114-OQNI01000114.1-human-gut-metagenome-genome-assembly--contig:-NODE-114-length-129936-cov-32.076412_pt1 | contig 129936 bp, 109 predicted proteins | sample MGYA00242627_ERZ504876 | MGnify/ENA primary metagenome ERZ504876 (study PRJEB26092, sample SAMD00036386) | human gut metagenome | host: Homo sapiens | study: EMG produced TPA metagenomics assembly... | reverse complement strand
ATACGAATGCAAGTATCAATATTCTGAAAAAAGGACTGCAGATGCAGTCTGCATAAAGATAAAAACTGTACCGTAGGGCATACGGGAACAGTATAAATATAGCTTGTGGACACTGTGTAAGACATTGTAGTACCGTAAGGTGTTTGCCAATGCAGTAGTGGGAGAAGCAAGAATCCCACTGCTTTAGCTGTGGGGAGTGTCAAATAAAATGAAAATACAGATGAGGAGAAAATAAAATGTTATTTTTTGTAAACGATTACTGCGAGGGAGCGCATCCGGCGATCCTCCAGAAACTTCTGGAAACCAATATGGAGAAGCTTTCCGGCTATGGCACAGACAAATACTGTGATTCTGCAAAGGAGAAGATCCGTAAAGCCTGTGGCTGCCCGGATGCAGATGTGTTTTTCCTGGTGGGAGGAACTCAGACCAATGCCACGATCATAGGTTCTGTCCTGAACCGTTATGAAGGTGTTCTTGCGGCGCAGACCGGACACGTAAGCTGTCATGAGGCCGGAGCAATCGAGTATACAGGACATAAGGTACTGACACTTCCGGCAGAAAACGGAAAGATCAAAGCAGAAAGTATCACAGATTATGTGGAAACTTTTTATGGGGATGAAAGTCACGACCATATGGTATTTCCGGGAATGGTTTATATTTCTCATCCGACAGAGTACGGAACACTTTATACGAAGAAAGAGCTGGAGGAAATTTCCGAGGTATGCCATAAATACGAGCTTCCGCTGTTTCTGGACGGAGCAAGACTTGGCTACGGTCTGGTAAGTCCGGAAGCAGATGTGACACTTGAGGATATCGCCAGATGTACAGATGTGTTCTACATCGGCGGAACCAAGGTCGGTGCACTCTGCGGTGAGGCAGTGGTCTTTACGAAAAAAGCTCCGAAGCACTTTATGACTATGGTGAAGCAGCAGGGAGCCCTTCTGGCAAAAGGCCGTCTTCTGGGAATCCAGTTTGACACACTGTTTACCGATGATCTGTATACAAGGATCAGCAAAAATGCTATTGAAACAGCTATGAAGCTGAAAAGAGCCCTTCAGGAAAAAGGATATCAGCTTTTCCTGGATTCTCCCACGAACCAGCAGTTTGTAGTTTTGGAAAATAAAAAGAAAGAAGAACTGGGCAAAGAAGTTCAGTTTGATTTCTGGGAAAAATATGATGAAGATCATACAGTGATCCGTTTTGCTACAAGCTGGGGAACAAAAATGGAAGATATTGACGCGCTGATCGAGTTGCTGTAGGGCTGTCGGCAGACGATAAAAGAGATGAGATGGAAAAACTCCGTGAGGTCCGGGTGAATGCAGACCTCACGGAGTTTTTGTTTTCGAAAATTATAACTTCTTACCCTTCTCAGCAGCTGCGGTAAGCGCTTCGAATACGGCACTGCGAAAGCCGCTCTTTTCCAGGGTGCGGACACCTTCAATGGTAGTTCCTGCCGGTGAGCAGACCATGTCTTTCAGGTCTCCCGGGTGTCTGCCGGTTTCCAGAACCATTTTTGCGCTGCCGAGAACAGTCTGGGAAGCAAATTTATAAGCCTGCTTACGAGGCATTCCCTGGCTGACAGCGGCATCTGCCATGGCTTCGATAAACATAAACACATAAGCCGGTGAACAGCCGCCTACAGCGCCTGCGGCGTCCATCAGACGCTCCGGTATCACTTCGGTACAGCCAAAGCTGTCTGTGATCTTAAGGATTTCTGCCAGTTCGTCTTCCGAAACCCGGTCATTGGTACATACAGCAGTCATTCCGGCCCCAACCTGTGCAGGAGTATTAGGCATAAAACGGACAACTTTCAGAGGAAGACCGGCTTTTTCTTCCAGCCATGCAAGAGTCTTGCCGGGAGCGATTCCGATGATGGTGTGCTCTGTCGTGAGACTGTCGTGGACCTCTGTGAGAACTTTCTCATAAAACTGCGGCTTTACTGCAAGAACGACAGTTTTTGCAGATCTGACTATTTCATTGTTATCCAGAGTGGTGACAACACCAAGAGTTTTTTCACTGCGCGCTCTGCCTTCGTCTGTAAGGTTGGAAACAATGATCTCGTCCTTTGAAAAGATCCCCTGACGGAGAATACCGCCGATCATGGCAGAGGCCATATTTCCACATCCGATAAATCCAATCTTCATAAACAAAAATCCTCCTTGAAATTTATAAAAAAGGACACGCCTGACTGCGTGCCCTCTTTGGCAATGAAAGCAGATAACGGGAATCGAACCCGCCTCCTCAGCTTGGGAAGCTGATGTTCTACCGATGAACTATATCTGCCTGCATTACTAATTATAGCACCTGAAATAAGAAATACAAGTGCGATTAGCATAAATTGTGTGCATCGCGAAGCATGTTACTGAGAACGGGGTGAACAGTAATCGCTCTGCCAGCCCTGGCTCATGATACTGTTATGATATCTGGTGGAATAAGTTACATCTTCTCCGAACCAGTCCGGCGCAGTGTAGGCATTGGCGGCTTCCTCTGTAGGAAATTCCACCTCAGCCAGAAGAACTCCCTCGTATTCTCCGTGGAACACATCCAGTTCAATAAAAAGTCCGTCTTTTTCCGGAATCACATAGCGGTCCTTGGTAATGAGGATACCGTCTGCTTTAGGCTTCAGATGCTCATAGGCTTCAGCGGTGAGCGGAAGATTATATTCTTCACGGCTCATGAGACCCTTGGATTTGTAAGTAAGAAAATAGTCATCATCCTGCCGGCGGATGCGGACGACAGGGGAAGTGCAAAGATACCCCTGCTCGATTCTGTGGCAGGGATAAGAAGCCAGATCCTGCGGAAGGTCATCCTTCCGGATCAGAAATTTACGTTCGATCTCCATATAAAAAACCTCCGGATTTGTGAAATGAAAAGATATTATGTTCAGTCTACAGGAAAAAAACAGGATTTGCAATGGCATATCTGTTGAAATTTCTTGACATTTTCAGATGAAAAAAGCATTATGGAAGGGAATGGGGAATACAGAAAATATTTATGGATTTTATAAAAGAAAGGATGAACAGGATCATGAGTAAAGTATATATTTTTTTCGCAGATGGTTTTGAAGATATTGAAGGACTGACCGTGGTAGATCTGATGAGAAGAGCCGGGATCGACATCCAGACAGTATCTATCAAAGAGACAAAAGAGATCAGAACCTCTCATGGGATCGATCTTCTTACAGACCGTACCTTTGGAGAATGTGATTTTTCCGATGCGGATATGCTTGTAATTCCGGGAGGAATGCCGGGAACAAAATATCTGGAGAAATATAAACCGCTGACTGAGCTTCTGACAGATTTCTATCAGAATGGTGGCAAGGTAGCAGCTATCTGTGCGGCACCAGGTATATTCGAGAGACTTGGATTCCTGAAAGGCAGAAATGCTACATCGTACCCATCTGTTATGGAACAGCTTAAAAGTGCCAGAACATCTCTGGAGCCTGTAGTGGTAGATGGAAATGTAACTACCAGCAGAGGCCTTGGAACAGCCATCGATTTCAGCCTTTCCCTGATCGGACAGCTGGAGGGAAGCGCAAAGGCAGAAGAGATCGCTGAATCGGTGGTGTATGTAAGAGCATGAAAAAAGAGATGAAACAGGTCCTGTGGGTAGTGGCGCTTTTTGTTATACTGATGACAGCCACAGGAAATTTGGTGTCAGCTGCCGGCTTTGACTGGTCGGATGATACATTCGGGAATGCTTGCAAAAAAGTGTATTCCGTATCTTTCAGGTCAGGCGGAGGAGCCTCCTCTGCTATATATAAAAAATTGGAAAAGAAACAGAAATATGGTTCCATGATCACGATTCCCAAAGTGCCGCAGGTCCCAGCAGGATATCAGGCAGAAGGATGGTCTCTGAAAAAAGGAGGAGCGGAGGCAGGATATAAGCCGGGAAAAAAATATTTTGTAAAAAGAAATGTAACGTTTTATGCAGTGATAAAAAAGAAGAACAATCCCAAACTGATCCTGCACAGGAATGACGGAGATATCTACAAGATCATCCAGGCTCCAAGCGGAAAACTGAAACTACCGGTGATGGCCAATGAAGAGAATTATACATTCCTTGGATGGTCTACCAGGGCAGGTCAGAAGACTGCACCAAGGTATGAAGCCGGACAGGTGATCACAGTCAGTGGAACCATGCATCTCTATGCGGTGAGATTCTGGCGGTATCAGGAACCGAATCTGGTCAGGAACAGCTTTCATTATCCTGAGAATTACGAAAGGATCATCTTTGTGGGAGATTCCAGGACATATGGTCTTCAGAAGGTATTGTACGAACAGTTTGGAAAGGAGTATGTGGACAGCCATGTCAGCTTTGTATGCCGTTCTAATACGGAACTGGGCTGGCTGAAGTCAACGGGCGCACAGGCTCTTTTGAAAGAAATAGAAAAATATCGTAAAAATGAAAAATACGCAAAGATCGCAGTGGTGTTTAATCATGGTATCAATGATCTCAGAGATATTAACGGAAAACAGGATCTGAATGATAGACTCTCACAGTACGTGTCTTATATGAAAAAGCTGGGAACAAAGCTTTCCATGAAAAACTGCAGTCTGTATTATATGTCTGTGAATCCGATCAATGGAGGGGAAAAGGGAAGTACCAAGAATCGTAAATGTGAGGATGTCCGGACTTTTAACAGCGGTCTTGCCGGTGAGCTTGGAAGTCAGTACCACTATATTGATGTTTACAGTTATCTGATGCGGACCGGATATGGTACTGTATCCAATACGGGAGACGGTACAGACGATGGTGTTCATTATACGCCTAAAACTTATAAAAGGATTTTTACATTTTGTCTTAACAACATAAGAAAGACAGAAAATTACTTTAACATTGAGGACGTGTGCAGCTGAGAAATGCCCTGTGGGGGCATATGGAAAACTGAAAAAAATACTGGCGTTTTTACAGTGGTTATGCTATACTACAGAAATGACTGTAAATATATAATGCGAGTGTTAACTATTTTATATAAGGTATTTACTCGATATGATTAAGGAGGAACAAGAAACATGAGTTTACAGGTGGAGAAAATGGAGAAAAACATGGCGAAACTTACAATCGAGGTTTCCGCCGAGGATCTTGACAAAGCAATGCAGAATGCATATCAGAAAGCAAAAGGCAGAATTTCTATTCCGGGATTCCGTAAAGGAAAAGCTCCAAGAAAAATGATCGAGCAGATGTACGGAAAGGGAGTATTCCTTGAGGACGCTGCAAACGCTCTGATCCCTGAGCATTACAGCAAAGCACTTGCTGAGTGTGATCTTGAGATCGTTTCCCAGCCTAAGATCGATGTAACACAGGTTGAGCCTGGCAAACCATTTATCTTTACAGCAGAAGTAGCTACTAAACCAGAGGTAACTCTTGGTGACTATAAAGGACTTGAGGTTCCGAAGTCTGAGACAGAGGTAACAGACGAGGAAGTTGAGGCTGAGCTTAAGAAAGAGCAGGAGAAAAACTCCAGAACCATCACAGTTGAGGATCGTGCAGCACAGAACGGCGATACAGCAACTATCGATTTCGAGGGCTTCGTAGATGGTGAGGCATTCGAGGGCGGTAAAGGAACAGACTATCCGCTGACACTTGGTTCCAACACCTTCATCCCGGGATTCGAGGAGCAGCTTGTTGGTGCTAACACAGGTGATCACGTAGAAGTTAAGGTTACATTCCCGGAGGAGTATCAGGCAAAAGAGCTGGCTGGCAAAGAAGCTGTATTCCAGTGCGATGTTAAGAAGATCGAAGCAAAAGAGCTTCCGGAGCTTGACGATGACTTTGCTAAGGATGTATCTGAGTTTGATACACTTGCTGAGTACAAGGAAGACGTTAAGAAGAACCTGACAGAGAAGAAAGCAGAAGATGCACGTCGTGCAAAAGAAGATGCAGCAGTAGATAAAGTGATCGAGAATGCACAGATGGATATTCCGGAGGCAATGATCGAGACACAGACACGTCAGATGCTTGACGATTTCGCAAGAAGAATGCAGTCCCAGGGTCTTTCCATGGAGCAGTACTTCCAGTTCACAGGCCAGAGCGTTGACAAGATGATGGAAGACATGAAGCCACAGGCTCTTAAGAGAATCCAGACAAGACTTGTTCTTGAGAAGATCGCTGAGGTAGAGAACATCCAGCCAACAGAGGAAGAGGTTAACGAAGAGATCTCCAAGATGGCAGAGATGTACAAGATGGAAGCAGACAAATTAAAAGATCTCATCGGTGAGAACGAGATGGAGCAGATGAAGAAAGATATGGCTGTTCAGAAAGCTGTTACATTAGTTGCCGATGCAGCTGTAGAGGCGTAATAAACCTCGGAAATGGAGGGTAAAATGAGTTTAGTACCTTACGTCATTGAGCAGACCAGCAGAGGAGAAAGAAGTTATGATATCTATTCAAGACTTCTTAAGGACCGAATCATTTTCCTTGGAGAAGAGGTAAACGATGTCAGTGCGAACCTGATCGTTGCGCAGCTTCTCTTCCTGGAAGCAGAAGATCCTTCCAAGGATATCCAGCTTTATATTAACAGCCCGGGTGGTTCTGTAACTGCCGGAATGGCAATTTATGATACAATGCAGTATATCAAGTGCGATGTATCTACGATCTGCCTTGGAATGGCAGCCAGCATGGGAGCTTTCCTCCTGTCCTCCGGTGCCAAAGGCAAAAGATATGCACTGCCGAATTCGACGATCATGATCCATCAGCCATCAGGCGGTGCACAGGGGCAGGCTACAGAGATCCAGATCGTAGCTGACCAGATCGCAAAAACCAAAAAGAAGCTGAACGAGATTCTTTCTGCGAATACCGGACAGCCTCTTGAAATTGTGGAAAAAGATACTGACCGTGACAACTATATGACAGCGGAAGAAGCTAAGGCATACGGCCTGATCGACGGTGTTGTGATCCACAAATAATGCGTAAGAAAAGACTCCTGTAAAGACACAGGAGTCTTATCTTGCTTTAAAAAGGAATTTTAAATGTCTGCGAGAGACGGACATTTACGCTTAGAAAGGAAACAAAAAGATATGGCAGATAAAGTAAAAGAAGGAAAGGTAAGATGCTCCTTTTGCCATAAGACTGAAGATCAGGTACGCAAGCTGATCGCAGGTCCGGATGGAGCATATATTTGTGATGAATGTATCGGGATCTGCTCCGAGATCATGGAAGAAGAATTCAGTATGTATGATCATGAGGCAGATTATGAAACAGGGATCAACCTTCTGAAACCGGAAGAGATCCACAGTATCCTGGATGAGTATGTGATCGGACAGGATGATGCCAAGAAGGCACTTTCCGTAGCTGTTTACAATCATTACAAGAGGATTCTTGCTTCAAGAAACCTGGACGTGGAGCTGCAGAAGAGTAATATCCTGATGCTTGGTCCGACCGGTTCCGGTAAGACACTTCTTGCACAGACACTGGCAAGACTGCTGAATGTTCCTTTTGCCATCGCAGATGCCACTACTCTCACAGAGGCAGGCTATGTTGGCGAGGATGTTGAGAACATTCTTCTGAAGATCATTCAGGCAGCCGATTACGATATTGAGCGTGCCCAGTACGGAATCATCTATATCGATGAGATCGATAAGATCACAAGAAAATCCGAGAATACCTCCATCACCAGAGATGTGTCTGGTGAGGGCGTACAGCAGGCACTTCTGAAAATTCTGGAAGGAACCGTTGCAAGCGTACCTCCTCAGGGAGGAAGAAAGCATCCTCATCAGGAATTTATCCAGATCGATACTACAAACATCCTGTTCATTTGCGGTGGTGCTTTTGACGGACTGGAGAAGATCATCGAGGCAAGACAGGATACCAAATCCATTGGTTTCGGAGCAGAGGTTTCCGAGAAGGAAGACCGCAATGTGGGCGAAGTTCTGAAGGAGGTTATGCCGGAGGACTTTATTAAATTCGGTCTGATCCCGGAGTTTATCGGACGAGTTCCGGTCGTGGTAACCTTGGATTCTCTGGATGAAGAAGCACTGATCCGTATTCTGAAGGAGCCTAAGAATTCCCTCACAAAACAGTACGACAAGCTTTTTGAGCTGGATGGCGTGCAGCTTGAGTTCCAGGATGAAGCACTTGAGACAGTTGCCCGGAAATCTCTTGAGAGAAAAACAGGTGCCAGAGGACTTCGTGCCATCATGGAGCATACCCTGATGGATCTGATGTACAAGACACCATCGGACGACACCATCCGTAAGTGTATCGTCACAAAAGAGGCAGTGGAGGGAACCGGAGAGCCGGAGATCATCCACGGGGAGGCCAAGGCTCCTGCAAAAAAAGCAGGACGCAAAACATCCCGTTCGAGAAAGAAAGGCAAGCCGGAAACAGCTTGATGAAGGGAATGACATAAATGACAAATCAGGTCAATATATTGCCAATGATCGCTCTCCGTGGGACTACAGTCCTTCCGGATATGATCGTACACTTTGATGTGAGCAGGGAGAAATCTATCCGTGCCGTGGAAGCAGCCATGCTCCATGACCAGAAGATCTTTCTGCTGACACAGAAGGATCCTGAGGTGGAAATACCGGAACTTACGGATCTGTATCAGGTAGGAACCGTCGCTTATATCAAGCAGGTGGTGAAGCTTCCGCAGGATCTTTACCGGGTTCTGGTAGAGGGACTGGACAGGGCAGAGGTTCTGGGCCTGGAGCAGGAGGAACCATATCTGAAGGCGGAATGCGAGATCGTTACGGCACAGGAAGAGGATTACCCGGAACCGGTAAAGGACGCCATGCTTCGCAGCATCCGGGAGCTTTTTCAGAGATACTGCAGAGAAAGCGGAAAAGTAAGCAAGGATCTGGTAACCCAGATCATGAACATCGAAGATGTGCAGGAAACTATCGACCAGATCGCAGTAAATCTTCCGATGGCGTATCAGAACAAGCAGAAGCTTCTGGAAGCAGTGTCTTTGAATGACCGTTATGAGATCCTTGGAGCGCTTCTTGGCAGCGAGATCGAGGTGATCCATATCACCAAAGATCTTCAGCGCAAGGTGAAATCCCATATCGACAAGAATCAGAGAGAGTATATCCTCCGGGAACAGCTGAAAACCATCCGTGAGGAGCTGGGCGAGGAGAATACTGCTGATGATATCGATGAATTTAAAAAACAGCTGAAGGAGCTGGATGCATCTGATGAAGTAAAAGAGAAGATTTCCAAGGAGATCAGCCGTTTTAAAGGAATGGCAGCCAGTGCTGCAGAGGCAACGGTGCAGAGAGGCTATCTGGAAACCGTTCTTGCACTTCCGTGGAATAAGAAATCCGAGGATTCCGAGGATCTTGAGAACGCATGGAAGGTTTTGGAAGAGGGTCATTACGGACTGAAAGAGGTCAAAGAGCGTATCATGGAATTTCTTGCTGTACGTAAGCTGACCCACAAGGGAAAGAGTCCAATCCTCTGTCTGGTGGGACCTCCGGGAACCGGAAAAACTTCCATTGCACGTTCTGTGGCAGAGGCCATGAACAAGAAATACGTCCGCATCTGTCTTGGAGGTGTCCGTGATGAGGCAGAGATCCGTGGCCACAGAAAGACTTACGTCGGTGCCATGCCAGGAAGGATCACAGTCGCACTGAAGGAAGCCGGAGTCAGCAACCCGCTGATGCTTCTTGATGAGATCGACAAGACCAGCAGCGATTATAAAGGAGATACCTCCGCAGCACTTCTGGAGGTTCTGGATCCGGAGCAGAACAGTAAGTTCAATGATCACTATGTGGAGATTCCCCAGGATCTTTCCGAGGTACTGTTTATTGCCACTGCAAATGATGTTCAGGGAATCCCGAGACCTCTTCTTGACCGTATGGAGCTGATGGAAATCCCGGGATATACGGAAAATGAGAAGGAACATATCGCAAGGGAACATCTGATCCCGAAGCAGATGGAAATCAACGGTATTCCGGAAGGCAAGCTGGTGATCCAGCCGGCAGCTCTTGGCAAGCTGATCAACAACTATACCAAGGAAGCAGGAGTCCGTTCTCTGGAGAGAAGCATCGGACGTATCTGCAGAAAAACTGCACGTGCTATCATGGAAGAGGGTAAGGATAAGGTAGTTGTCACATCCAGAAATATTTCCAGATTCCTTGGCAAAGAACGATATAACTATCTGATGGCTAATGAGAAGGATGAGATCGGGATCGCCCGCGGTCTTGCATGGACACAGGTAGGCGGTGATACCCTGCAGATCGAAGTCAATATCATGCCCGGAAAAGGCGAGCTGCTTCTTACCGGACAGCTTGGAGATGTGATGAAGGAATCTGCACAGGCAGGTATCAGCTATATCCGTTCGGTTTCTGACCAATATGAGATCGATCCGGAATTTTTCCAGAAGCATGATATGCATGTACATATCCCGGAGGGTGCTGTTCCGAAGGATGGTCCGTCTGCCGGTATTACAATGGCAACTGCCATGCTGTCTGCAATTATCGAAAAACCGGTACGTGCGGATCTTGCCATGACCGGTGAGATCACCTTAAGAGGCCGTGTGCTTCCGATCGGCGGACTGAAAGAGAAGCTGCTTGCAGCTAAATATGCCAGGATCAAGGAAGTCCTTGTTCCGGAGAAAAATCGTCCGGATATCGAGGAGATGGACAGAGAGATCATCCAGGGACTGAATATCCGGTTTGTGGATAACATGAAAGAAGTTCTCGGTGAAGCTCTTGCATAAACAAAAAACAGAAAAACCCTGCCCTGACCTTCAGGACAGGGCTTTTAAAAGAAAAGGGAGGAATAACGAATGGTAATCAAAAACGTATCGCTGGATATCGTCTGCGGCATCACAAGCAAGATCCCGGACACAGGAAGGCCGGAGGTAGCTTTTGCGGGAAAATCAAATGTAGGGAAATCCTCCCTGATCAATGGTCTGATGAACCGCAAGGCCCTGGCAAGAACCAGCGCACAGCCGGGAAAAACACAGACGATCAATTTTTATAACATTAATGAGGCAATGTATCTCGTAGACCTGCCGGGCTACGGCTACGCCAAGGTTTCTGCAGCAGAGAAGGAAAAATGGGGAAAAATGATCGAGGGCTATCTTCATAATTCCAAAGAGCTCCGTGCGGTTTTTCTCCTGGTGGATATCCGCCACAAGCCTTCCGCCAATGACAAGCAGATGTATGACTGGATCTGTCACAACGGATATGAGCCGGTGATCATCGCGACCAAACTTGACAAGCTGAAACGCAGCCAGGTGGCAAAAAGCCTGAAGGAGATCCGCATCGGACTGGGCCTTCCGAAAGAGGGAAAGATCCTTCCGTTTTCTGCGGAGACGAAGCAGGGAAGAGACGAGATATGGGCACTGATCGATGAGTTGACCGGCCTTGGTGAACCGGCAGCTACAGAGGATTAAGGAGAGCAGAAAAGATGGGAATTATCAAGGCGCTTAAGCTGGGATTTGACTATCAGAGATACGATGATGACGGCAATGTGGTAGACATGCAGCGTGCAGTCAATGATGTGGACCTGGACATTAAAGCAGGAGAATTTGTGGCAGTTCTGGGACATAACGGATCTGGAAAATCCACACTGGCGAAGCATATGAATGCGCTTCTGATCCCAACAGAGGGAACGATGCTGGTGGACGGGATCGATACCGCCAGAGAGACCAAACTCTGGAAGGTACGCCAGAAGGCAGGAATGGTATTTCAGAATCCGGATAACCAGATCATAGGAACCGTTGTGGAAGAGGATGTAGGCTTTGGTCCGGAAAATATGGGAGTTCCTACAGATGATATCTGGAAACGGGTGAATGACAGCCTGGAAAAAGTCGGTATGACAGCCTATCGTTATCAGTCCCCAAACAAGCTTTCCGGAGGGCAGAAGCAGAGAGTGGCTATTGCAGGCGTGATGGCCATGCGCCCGCGGTGCATCATTCTGGATGAGCCTACCGCCATGCTGGATCCTAACGGAAGAAAGGAAGTCCTGGAGGCAGTGCGGGAGCTGAACCGTAAGGAAAAGGTAACAGTCATTCTGATCACCCATTACATGGAGGAAGTGATCCATGCTGACCGTGTTTATGTCATGGACAGCGGAAATGTTGTGATGCAGGGAAATCCCAAAGAGATTTTTTCCCAGGTGGATACCCTTAAGGCGTATGGACTGGATGTACCACAGGTAACACTTCTTGCATATGAACTGAAGAAATCCGGCGTGGATGTTCCGGATGGAATACTGACTACAGAGGAGCTGGTGAGCGCATTATGTCAATCGAATTAAAAAATGTAACCTATACCTACAGCCCCGGGACAGCCTATGAGAGCCATGCGCTGAAGGATGTCAGCCTTGTAATCCCGGACGGCCAGTTTATCGGGATCATCGGACACACAGGAAGCGGAAAATCCACGCTGATCCAGCATCTGAATGCGCTGGTACAGCCAACATCCGGCCAGGTTCTGTATAACGGAGAAGATGTGTGGGCTGAGAAATATGACCGGAAACAGCTCCGCAGCGAGGTTGGTCTGGTGTTCCAGTACCCGGAGCATCAGCTGTTTGAAAATGATGTGATCTCAGATGTATGCTTCGGACCTATGAATCAGGGACTTTCCAGGGAAGAAGCAGAGAAAGAAGCGAAGCAGGCTCTGACTCAGGTTGGAGTAAAAGAGTCCAATTTCAAGAAATCACCCTTTGAGCTTTCCGGAGGCCAGAAAAAAAGGGTAGCTATTGCAGGGGTTCTTGCCATGAACCCGAAGATCCTGATCCTGGACGAGCCCACAGCAGGGCTTGACCCGAAGGGCAGGGATGATATCCTGGATCAGATCGCAGAGCTTCATAAGGTGCGAGGGATAACCATTGTTCTGGTTTCCCACAGCATGGAGGATATTGCGAAATACGTGGAGCGCCTCATTGTTATGAATCACGGAGAAGCTGTATTTGATGATGAGCCGAAGAAGGTTTTTTCCCATTATAAGGAACTGGAAACCATGGGACTTGCCGCACCGCAGATCACTTATATCATGCATGCGCTGAAGGAACATGGGCTGCATGTGGATGCAGATGCCACAACGGTGGAGGAAGCCAGAGACAGTATCCTTGCCGCACTTGCGCAGGCGAACTCTCCATTACTGAACAAAGGAGGGGCGGAAAAATGATCAGAGATATTACCATTGGCCAGTATTATCCGGCCAAATCCGTTCTTCACAGACTGGACCCACGGACCAAATTTCTGGGAACTCTGGGATTTCTGATCTCTGTGTTCCTGTTTCATACATTTCTCGGATATGCGGTGGCAACAGCATTTCTGGTAGCTATGATCGCAATATCCAAGGTTCCGGTGAAATTCATGTTCAAGGGTCTGAAGGCTATCGTTATGATCCTTCTGATCACGGTTGTGTTCAATATCATCCTGACGCCTGGCGAAGTGCTGTGGCGTTTCGGGATCATCAAGGTCACAAGGGAAGGCCTTGTTCTTGCAGGAAGAATGGCGATCCGTCTTGTTTACCTTGTGATCGGATCTTCCATCATGACATTGACTACCACGCCGAATCAGCTGACAGATGGTCTGGAGAGACTGCTCCGTCCGCTGAACAAGATCCGGGTGCCGGTACATGAGATCGCCATGATGATGTCCATTGCCCTTCGCTTTATCCCGATCCTTCTGGAGGAGACGGATAAGATCATGAAAGCACAGATCGCCAGAGGTGCAGATTTCGAAAACGGAAACCTGATCCAGAAGGCGAAAAATATGGTACCCCTTCTTGTGCCGCTGTTTATTTCGGCGTTCCGCCGCGCCAATGATCTGGCAATGGCCATGGAAGCAAGGTGTTACCATGGTGGAGAGCACAGAACTCAAATGAAGCCGCTGCATTATGAAAAAAGAGATTATGCGGCCTATGGGATCCTTGTGGCATATCTTGCGGTGGGTGTTGCATTCCGTGTGGCGGGACTGTAGCCAAATCCTGTCGGTACTCAGACATGGAACGGTCCGAAGCGTTGCATTTTGCACAGCGGAACTGTAACCGGATCAGGCAGGCATTTTGCAGGACGGTATGTCTGTTTTGGGATAGAAAGTACTGCAGGGATGTCTGTATCAGGAGGGAATATATTTTATGAAACGAGTAGGACTTGTTGTAGCTTATGATGGAACCAAGTACTCAGGCTGGCAGACACAGCCAAATGGAATCACCATTCAGGGCGTTTTAAACGATACCTTAAGTGAGCTGCTTGGGGAAAAGATCGAGACCATCGGTGCCAGCCGTACAGATGCAGGAGTGCACGCTCTTGGAAATGTGGCGGTGTTTGATACCGAATCCAGGATCCCCGGGGAAAAATTTTCCTATGCACTGAACCAGAGACTTCCGGAGGATATCCGTATCCAGCTTTCTGAGGAGGTGGAGCCGGATTTTCATCCCCGTTACTGTGACAGTGAAAAAACATATGAATATCGTATCCTGAACCGGCGTTTTCCGGTGCCAACGGAGCGTTTGTACTCTTATTTTTACCATTATAAACTGGATGTGGATAAGATGAAGGAAGCAACATCTTATCTGATCGGACGCCATGATTTTGCTAGCTTCTGCGGCTCCGGCGCACAGGTGAAGACCACCATCCGTACCGTGACCTCCATGGACGTGTGGAGAGATGGTGACATGGTGACCATTCGCATTTCAGGAACAGGCTTCCTCTACAATATGGTGCGTATCATTTCCGGAACCCTGATCGAGATCGGAAACGGTCAGTATCCGCCGGAACGCATGGATAAGATCCTGAAAGCCTGTGACCGCGGGGCAGCAGGCCCCACAGCTCCGGCTCAGGGGTTGACGCTGATGGGAATCGAGTTTTTCTGAAAACAGGAATTTTGTTGAAAATTACAGGAAAAAACAGTTGACAGGCAAGGTGCCTTATAATATAATAAATCAATGTGACGTAGTGCGAAGATGCTTGAGCCAATAGCCCCGGCGACGGCATTTTATCAGCGGTTTCGGACATTTCCGCGATTTATTTTGCACCCGCGTTTCCATTTACTTTTTTTCGCGGAAGTACCGCGGTTTGAGAAACATTATCGTTGATAAATAACAGGAGGTAGGACCATGCAGACTTATATGGCTAATCCGGATAAAATCGAAAGAAAATGGTATGTAGTTGACGCAGAGGGTTGCACTCTGGGACGTCTGGCATCCGGTGTTGCAAGTGTTTTAAGAGGAAAGAACAAACCTCAGTTTACACCGCACGTTGACACAGGAGATTATGTAATCGTTGTAAACGCTGATAAGATCAAAGTTACAGGCAAGAAGCTTGAGCAGAAGATTTATTATAACCACTCCGACTATGTTGGTGGAATGAAAGAAACCACATTAAAAGAAATGTTAGCAAAGAAACCTGAGAAGGTTATCGAGCTCGCAGTTAAGGGAATGCTTCCGAAAGGACCTCTTGGAAGAGCTATGAACAAGAAACTTTTCGTATATGCAGGACCAGAGCACAAACATGAGGCTCAGAAGCCTGAAGTTTTAACATTTTAATAGGAGGTAGAAAACATTGGCTAGCGCAAAATTCTACGGAACAGGAAGAAGAAAGAAATCAATCGCAAGAGTTTACCTGGTACCTGGAACAGGTAAAATCACTATCAATAAAAGAGACATCGATGAGTACTTCGGACTTGAGACTCTGAAGGTTATCGTTCGTCAGCCACTGGCTTTAACAGAGACAGAGGGTAAATTCGACGTGATCGTTAATGTTCACGGCGGTGGATACACAGGACAGGCTGGAGCAATCCGTCATGGTCTTTCCAGAGCACTCCTTGAGGCAGACAAAGACTACAGACCAGCTCTTAAAGCTGCTGGATTCCTTACACGTGATCCACGTATGAAAGAGCGTAAGAAATACGGTCTCAAAGCAGCTCGTCGCGCTCCGCAGTTCAGCAAGCGATAATTCCAATCGAATACGGAAATTTATCAAAACCTCGGAAATTTTTGATTTTCCGGGGTTTTTTTATGCCTGAAAGTTCTTGGATTTTCTAAAAAAGTGGGCGATTTTGAAGTGTAGAACACACGTAGCGCACAAAACACCTTAAAAAATATATTAAGTATATTGCAAAGAAAAATTGCGTATGATATAATGCCAGTAGGCAAAAGGTATTAAAGTGTTTATAACAAAAAGAGTGAAAGCCCTTGAAGTTGCAGCTTCTTGGGCTTTCTTCTTATTTTATTATAGTGGATAAGAAACCACTAGGCTATTTGTTGTCCCTATCATGTCTGTCTAACCATTTGCAGATGAGATGGCAAGTAACACCTGCCGCAACAGTGATGATAAAGGTAATTAAAGTGTCTATAACGTTCACCTCCTCCCGTTGCCGGGTTTCGGTTGGACAACAATAGTATTATAGCATAGAACAATACGGACGGGAAGCAAATATATTTGCCCTTTATGGCAGTGTATTTGCAGGAACGGTGTAGCGCCGAAAAAATTGAAAGCAATGTATGAGACACTTTAATAGATATTTGATCAGACAAGGACTCTGATCGGACGAATGGGAGGTATGCTTCATGCCGTTACAGATTATCAGAAACGATATTACAAAAATGCGCGTTGACGCAATCGTCAATGCTGCCAACACTTCTCTTTTGGGCGGCGGTGGTGTGGACGGCTGCATTCATCGTGCCGCCGGACCGGAACTGCTTGCAGAATGCAGTACGCTGCATGGCTGCGAGACTGGCAGCGCAAAAATCACAAAGGGATATCGCCTGCCCTGCAAATATGTGATTCATGCAGTCGGCCCGCGCTGGCGAGATGGCAAGCATCAGGAACAACAGCTTCTGGAATCCTGTTATCGGACATCTTTGAACCTGGCAAAAGAAAATGGCTGTCAGTCGGTGGCCTTTCCGCTGATTTCCTCCGGCATCTACGGCTATCCAAAAGACCAGGCTCTGAAGGTTGCAGTCGATACCATCAGTGCATTCTTGCTGGAAAATGAGATGATGGTCTACATCGTTATCTTTGATAAGAAGGCATATCAGATTAGCGGAAAACTGTTTGCTGATATCGCGGCGTACATAGATGACTGGTATGTGGATGAACATACCGACAGTCGAGTAGAACAGAGACGGCGGCTTGAAGCGCTGTCAGAGGAATCCTGCTTTGAAGCTGCATCTGCCCCGCTGCCGTCCGAAGCAATCTGTAAATCTTGCAGCAGTCAATCTCTGGAGGAGGCACTGGGGCAGATTGATGAGAGCTTTTCGGAAATGCTGCTGCGGAAGATTGACGAAAGCGGCATGACGGATGCCCAGTGTTACAAGAAGGCAAACATTGACCGGAAACTCTTTTCCAAAATTCGCTCTGATAAATTCTATAAGCCATCCAAACCAACAGTGCTGGCATTTGCTCTCGCTTTGGAGTTGCCGCTTGCCCAGATGCAGGAGATGCTCGGCAAGGCAGGATTTACTCTTTCCCATTCGAGCAAATTCGATATCATTGTAGAATATTTTGTCGAACGGGGAAACTACAATGTGTATGAAATCAACGAGGCATTGTTTGCTTTTGACCAGAGCCTGATCGGGGCATAAGGACAAAGAAATGTCGTTTTCTATGCGACCACTTCACAAAAGAAAATCGCTATATTATGGCTGTAAGGTACGAAACTGAGCAGCCATAATCTTTTGGGAGGACAAGCATATGAGAAAAAATTTAACAGAGATCGTTTTTATCTTAGACCGCAGCGGTTCCATGAGCGGATTGGAACGGGATACCATCGGCGGATTCAATTCCATGATTGAGCAGCAGAAAAAAGCAGAGGGCGAAGCACTGATCTCAACGGTGCTGTTTGACAATGTGAGCGAAGTCCTGCACGACCGTGTAAATGTAAAGGATATCCGACCGATGACTGACCGTGACTACACGGTTCGCGGATGCACAGCACTCTTAGATGCCATCGGCGGTGCGATTCATCACATTGGAAATGTTCATAAGTACGCACGACCGGAAGATGTCCCGGAGCACACCATGTTCGTAATCACTACGGACGGAATGGAAAATGCCAGCCGCCGGTACAACAGCGAAAAAGTGAAGCAGATGATCGAGCGGCAGAAAGCGAAATACGGTTGGGAGTTTTTGTTCCTTGGTGCCAATATTGACGCAGTAGAGACTGCAAGCCAGTTCGGAATCGGTGCAGATCGTGCAGTCAACTATCAGTGCGACAGTGAAGGAACCGCGTTGAATTATGAAGTGGTCAGCGAAGCAATCAGCTCTGTCCGGTGCAGTGCCCCGCTGAGCGCAGATTGGAAAAAGCGTATAGACGAGGACTACAAAGGGCGTTGCGCGAAGCGGATTTAGACGTAATGATGAATATGTTTTTTTTCTAATGATAAGCTTGAAACATAAGCTAATGCTGCAATCATTGAGTCCATTGGCTTTTTTGACTATTGTACGCAATTTCAAATTTACCCCCGTCAGCGAACTTGCTGAAAATCAGTCATATTGGGGAGAATTTGTTCGCCTTAATAATGTGCTGATTGTTGTGTTTTTGTTATGTGCTACATGGATTTTAGCAGCAATCATATCTTTTATTTCTTTTACAGCCTTTAGATGGACTGATAAGAAACAAGGGTATCAGCTTTCTTCCTTCGTAGAAAAAGAGGACGCAAGTTTGAATTTCTTTATGACAATGATTATCCCGCTTTTGCTTGATGATGTAGGAACGATTCAAGGAGCGGTAACATTCCTTATCCTCATAGATATTGACCAGATTGCTTCCGCTGAAAGAGTAATCACGGTGAACAATGCTGTTCAGTAAAGATTCTCTGATTGCATCCTCTGGATAATCTCTTCTGTCAGTTCGATCCAGATTTGAAAAGGTTGCCTTTCCTTTCTTTTTCTTTCTTTCTCATTATAAATAAGAAAGAAAGGTCAAGGGGTGTAGAAACAAGCATTTTGTTGACTTGCAATAGTCACAAGCCTCGTTGGAAAATCAAAGGGGTGTTTTTTAACCAGTTTTTGGCTTATTCGTTTCGAGAGCAACTTTGAAATCACATTCTGTTGCTTCGGCAATGAGCTGTTCTATCATGGAAATCTCTCCGTTGAGGTTGCAGAAGGTCTTTTTTGTTATATCCAGCGGAGAAAGTTATTGCAATGATAGAAGCAAAGAGTTCAGTAAAAGCAGAAACACCTTAAAAAGTATACAGAGTATATTGCGAAGAAAAATCGCGTATGATATAATGCTCGCAGGCAAAGAGATTATAAGTCCATGCGGACAAAAAAGCAAAAGCCCTCGAAGTTGCAGCTTCCAGGGCTTTCTTCTTATTTCATTTTTTATTACAGTGGACAAGGAATCATCAGGTCAGAGCTCCGCTGTTTGCAGTATAGACGATAATTGTTGATTTTATTACTATTACGCAACAGGAATATTCAGTTAGGCTTACGCACAACAGAAAATTCTCATTCAATGCAGAAAGGGGCGGTTTTATGAGACAGGATACACTGGAGGGCAGAGCAAAAACGAAAAACGGTGTCATTCGATTATGCTTTTCGGTGCTTTGTATTTTATTGGAAGCAGCTTTTATCATTATCGTGATCACAAGGCTGAATGAATATGCGGAGATCGTTAATCTGCTGACTAGAGTCTTTGCAGGAATTCTGGTTCTGGCACTATATGCATCCGATCAGACCTCTTCCATGAAAATGCCGTGGATCATTCTGATACTTGTGTTTCCGATCATGGGTGTAGCACTGTATCTGCTGATCGGATTAAATGGCGGAACCCGTAAAATGCGAGAACGATATGCGGATATCGACAGAAAGCTTCTGCCGCTTCTGCCGGATAATAGGGAAAAACTGGAAAATATCAAAAACAAAATCCCCAAAGCAGGAAATATCAGTGAGTATATTTGGAAAAATGCAGGTTATCCCGTATACCAGAATACGGATATTGTTTATTATGATGAGGCGGTAAAGGGATTAGAAGCACAGTTATCAGCACTGTCAAAGGCTGAAAAGTTTATTTTTATGGAATACCATGCGATAGAAGATGCAGAGGCCTGGAAAAAGATCCAGAAAGTGCTGGAGGAGCGTGTACAGGCAGGCGTGGAAGTGCGAGTATTTTATGATGATATGGGCTCTATTGGCTTTATTAATACGGATTTTGTAAAAAAGATGGAGCGGATCGGAATCCACTGCCGGGTATTTAATCCGTTTATGCCGGGACTGAATGTATTTCTGAACAACCGTGATCATCGAAAAATAACTGTGATCGATGGAAAAGTAGCTTTCACAGGCGGCTATAATCTGGCAAATGAATATTTTAATTACACCAATCCTTACGGACAATGGAAGGATACCGGGATCCGTCTTGAAGGCGATGCAGTTCAGTCGCTGACAGCAACATTCCTTGAAATGTGGAATGCAGCCAATGACAGGAATAATAATGAGGATTTCAGCAAATATTTTATAAGATCAGAATATAAGGCAGCTCAGAACGGATTTGTACAGCCTTATGCAGATAGTCCAATGGATGATGAACAGGTAGGAGAGGAAGTTTATATCAGCATGGTCAACAAAGCTGAAAAATACTGCTGGTTTATAACGCCATATCTGATCATTACGGATGAAATGACACATGCGCTGTGTCTTGCTGCAAAGCGGGGGATTGATGTCAGGATCATTACACCGGGAATCCCGGATAAAAAAATGATTTACAGTGTTACACGTTCCTTTTATCATGGACTGGTTAAAAATGGAGTGCGGATCTACGAGTGGACACCTGGCTTCTGTCACGCCAAGATGAGCGTGGCAGATGACTGTATGGCAACCTGCGGAACCATAAATCTGGATTACAGAAGTCTTTATCATCATTTTGAAAACGGATGCTTTATGGCAGACAGTCCGGCTGTGTTATCTATAAGAAATGACCTGGAAGAAACAATGAAGGAATGTCGTGAAGTAACAGAACAATACCGTACAGGACGCAGTGCATATCTTCGTCTGGGACAGCTTTTCATGAGATTGTTTGCAGGATTATTGTAAGGAAGAGGTGTAGATTTATGTGTACAGCAGCAACGTATCAGACAAAGGATTTTTATATGGGAAGAACTCTTGACTATGAGTTTTCCTATGGGGAAGAGGTGACCATAACCCCAAGAAATTATGAGTTCGATTTCCGATATGCAGGAAAAGCAAAAACACATTATGCTCTCATAGGAATGGCGTTTGTAGCAGGAGATTATCCGCTTTATTATGATGCGGCTAATGAAAAGGGACTGGGTATGGCAGGACTTAACTTTGTGGGAAATGCGGCATATGCAGAGGAAGCGACAGAGGCAGATAAGGATCTTGTCCAGGTGGCGCAATATGAATTTATTCCATGGATCCTTACCCAGTGTGCTTCGGTGGCTGAAGCAAGGAGGATGCTTTCCAATATGAAGCTTATGGGAACACCCTTCAGTGAACAGCTTCCAACGGCACAGCTTCACTGGATGATCGCAGACAAGGAGGAATGCATCGTTGTAGAATCCATGAAAGACGGAATGCACATCTATGACGATCCTGTTGGCGTACTTACAAATAATCCTCCATTCCCCGGTCAGATGTTTGCACTTAACAATTATGCGGGTGTATCCAGAAAGCAGCCGGAAAGTACATTTGCAGGAGTGCTGGAGCTGGATCCATACAGCAGAGGAATGGGCGGAATGGGAATTCCGGGAGATCTTTCAAGCCAGTCAAGATTTGTAAAGGTTGCATTTACAAAATTAAACGCAATATCCGGAGATGGGGAAAACGAAAGTGTCAGCCAGTTTTTCCATATTTTAGGCTCTGTTGATCAGCAGCGGGGATGCTGTGAGGTATCAGAGGGCGCATATGAGATCACGATCTATACTTCATGCTGCAACACGACAAAGGGAATTTATTATTATACCACATATGATAATCACCAGATAACCGCAGTAGATATGTATGCGGAAAACCTTGATTCAGACAAGCTGATCCGTTATCCGATCATATTAAACGGTGAGATCCGATGGCATAATAAATAAGAACAGGATTTTTACAGAAGATAATGAGGTAGGAAGATGGAAAATTATTCAATAGTATTCAGCAGCTTAACCGGTAATACAAAAAGCTGCCAGTCAGCCGATCGCAGTGTATACAGAGATTTGACTTTACAGCAGAGAAAAATATCAAGTATAATACTATAGCATTATTAAAAATCCCTTCCGGGAAAACAGAAAAACCACAATGATAAAGGAATATAACAAATGAGTATTTTAAATGTAGAACACCTGACCCACGGGTTTGGAGACAGAGCGATTTTCGAAGATGTATCTTTCCGGCTTCTTAAGGGAGAACACATCGGACTTGTAGGCGCTAATGGCGAAGGAAAGTCCACATTTATGAGTATCGTGACCGGAAAACTGATGCCGGATGAGGGTAAGGTAGAGTGGGCAAAAAATGTCCACGCAGGCTATCTGGATCAGCATGCAGTTCTGGAAAAGGGGATGACCATCGGCCAGGTGCTGAAATCCGCTTTTGATCCTCTTCTCAAAAAAGAAGAACGGATGAACGAGATCTGCGACAAGCTGGGAACTGCAGATCCTGACGAGATGGATGGTCTGATGGAAGAGCTTGGAACGATCCAGGACGAACTGACACTTCACGATTTTTATGCGATCGATGCCAAAGTGGAGGAGGTTGCCAGAGCTCTGGGCCTTCTGGATCTTGGGCTTGACCGTGATGTTACGGATCTAAGCGGCGGACAGCGAACCAAGGTACTTCTTGCGAAGCTTCTTCTTGAGAAGCCGGACATCCTGCTTCTGGATGAGCCTACCAACTATCTGGATGAGGAGCATATTGCATGGCTGAAAAGATATCTTCTGGATTATGAGAATGCCTTTATCCTTATTTCCCACGATATTCCGTTCCTGAATTCTGTAGTTAACATTATCTATCACATGGAAAATCAGGAACTGAACCGTTATGTAGGAGATTACGATCATTTCCAGGAGGTCTATGCGGTCAAGAAGGCACAGCTGGAGGCTGCTTACCGTAAACAGCAGCAGGAGATCAGTGAGCTGAAGGATTTTGTAGCAAGGAATAAGGCACGTGTTTCCACAAGAAACATGGCTATGTCCCGCCAGAAAAAGCTGGACAAGATGGATGTGATCGAGCTGGCAGCAGAGAAGCCGAAGCCGGAGTTCAAATTCCGTTATGGCCGAACACCAGGAAAGATGCTTTTTGAGACCCATGATCTTGTGATCGGTTATGATGAGCCGCTTTCCAAGCCGCTGAATTTTACTATGGAGCGAGGACAGAAGATCGCACTGGTGGGAACCAATGGAATAGGAAAAACAACACTTCTTCGAAGTCTTCTTGGACTGATCAAGCCTCTTTCCGGAAGTGTGGAGCAGGGCGAGAACCTTGAGATTGGATATTTTGAGCAGGAAGTTAAAGGTGAGAATCGAACTACCTGTATCGAAGAACTCTGGCAGGAATTTCCGTCATTTTCCCAGTATGAAGTGCGTTCCGCACTGGCAAAATGCGGCCTGACGACCAAGCATATTGAGAGCCAGGTACGAGTTTTAAGCGGTGGTGAGCAGGCAAAAGTGCGTCTTTGCAAGCTGGTGAACCGTGACACCAATATTCTTCTTCTGGACGAGCCTACCAATCATCTGGATGTAGATGCAAAAGACGAGCTGAAAAAAGCTCTCCGGGAATACCGCGGAAGTATTCTTCTCATCTGCCATGAACCGGAATTTTACCAGGATGTGGTAAATGAAGTCTGGGATATGAGCAAGTGGACAACCAAGATATTCTGATAATGGATATAGATATATGGCAGAAAAGACAGATATAATTTAAAAAGTACAATAAATGGGACATAAAGATGACAGTATAAGGGCAGCAGAGTCTGCCAGACAGAATACAGAGGACAAATAAATGAAAGAAACACAATTGAAAAAATTCAGTATCGTTATGGAGGGCGGCGGTATGCGAGGCTTGTATACAGCCGGTGTGATCGATGTTCTGATGGAAAATGAGATTTATGCGGACAGTGCGGTGGGCGTATCGGCTGGAGCTGTTTTTGGATGCAATTATAAGTCTAGGCAGATCGGAAGAGTTCTTCGCTATAACAAAAAGTACTGCAAGGATAAAAGACTTGCAAGCATCCGGAACTGGATCACCACAGGAGATGTATACAGCCGGGAATTCGGATATTATGAACTGCCCTGGAAGCTGGATATTTTTGATCGTCAGACCTACGCAGAAAATCCCATGAAATTTACAGTGGTGTGTACGGACCTGGATACAGGAAAACCGGTGTATCATGAATGTCCCAACGGAGATGTGGAGGATATTGAATGGATGCGTGCGTCTGCATCGATCCCGATAGCCTCCCGACCGGTGAAGCTTGAGGGAAAGAGACTTCTGGACGGTGGTGTGTCTGATCCGATCCCGGTTAAGTGGATGCTTTCCCGGGGATACGAAAAAAACGTAGTGGTGCTTACCAGAGATGTGAAGTACCGAAAAAAAGCAAACCCGAAGATGCAGCTTTTTTTGAAAGCAGTATTACATAAATATCCGGCTTTTCTGAAGGATTTGGAGGAACGGCATATCCATTATAATGAAACACTGGAGGAACTGTCTGCTCTGGAAAAAGAGGGTCGCGTTCATATCATCCGTCCGAGCAGTCCCATCCAGGCGGCGATGATCGAGCGTGATGAGAGCAATCTGGAGCGGATCTACCAGACAGGAAGAGCAGATATGAAAAAGGATCTGGAGAAGCTGAAAGCTTACCTGGATTCCTGAATCACAGACCGAAACAAAATTCGACTTATACCCCTTTCTATGTTATGATATTGGATATCATTACAACAGAAAGGGGTATTTTCAATGGGAGAAAAACCTCAGAATATAAAACACAGACATATAAGCTTGGGCGTGCTTGCCCATGTGGATGCAGGAAAGACGACATTATCGGAAGGCCTGCTTTTTAAATGCGGAAGGATCCGGAAAATCGGAAGAGTCGATCACAAGGATGCGTATCTGGATACCTATGAGCTTGAGAGGGAGAGAGGAATCACCATTTTTTCAAAGCAGGCAGTTTTTTCCATGGGGGATATGGAAGTGACACTTCTGGATACACCGGGGCATGTGGATTTTTCTGCTGAGATGGAGCGTACCCTGCAGGTGCTGGATTATGCGATCCTGGTGATCAACGGAGCAGATGGTGTGCAAGGGCATACACAGACATTGTGGAGACTGCTGACACAGTATAAGATCCCAACATTTCTTTTCGTAAATAAAATGGACCAGGAAGGAACAGACAGGGAAAGACTTCTTGAGGAGCTGAAGAAGAAATTAAGCGGATGCTGTGTGGATTTTAGTGGAGAACTGGAATGCTCCGGTGCAGAAGCAGCAGGGAAAAAGGAGAATCCTGTGGATAACTCCGGGAAATATCCGTCAGCTGAAGGAATACAGCTGAAAGACAACGCCAGTGAAGCAGAAAAAGAGAATATATCCGGAACGCAGGGCGCTTCTGATAAAATAAATGGAACGGATGATTTTCTGGAAAATATCGCCATGTGTGAGGAGAACCTTCTGGAAAGCTTCCTGAAAACAGGAACGATCGCAAAAAAGGACGTGGCAGAGCTGATCCTGGAGCGAAAGCTTTTTCCATGCTTTTTTGGATCTGCCCTGAAGATGGAAGGCGTAGATGCTTTTATCCATGGAATGGAGACCTACATGGCAGTACCGTCCTATCCCGCAGAATTCGGAGCCAGGATCTTTAAGATCGCCAGAGATGAGCAGGGAAACCGTCTCACTTATATGAAGATCACCGGCGGCAGCCTGAAGGTTAAGGAGACGCTGACCAATGCAGGAAGAAATGGTATTCCGGCAGAGGAAATCTGGGAGGAAAAGGCAGATCAGATTCGTATCTATTCCGGTGCAAAATTTGAAATGCTCAAAGAGGCAGAGGCAGGAACCGTCTGTGCAGTTACAGGTCTTACCGAAACATACCCGGGAGAGGGACTTGGCATTGAGGCGGATTCTGCCATGCCGGTGTTGGAACCGGTACTGAATTATCAGATCATCCTTCCGGAGGGCTGTGACGCCCACAGGATGCTGAAAAGCCTGAAGGAGCTGGAGGAGGAAGAACCGCAGCTTCATATCATGTGGGATGAGCAGCTGGGAGAGATCCACGCCATGCTGATGGGCGAGGTACAGATCGAGATCCTGAAGCATCTGATCTGGGAGCGTTTTCATGTGGCAGTAGAATTTGGGACCGGTAATATCGTATACAAAGAAACCATTGCCGCACCGGTGGAAGGCGTGGGACATTTTGAACCGCTTCGTCATTATGCGGAGGTGCATCTTCTTCTGGAACCGGGAGAGAGAGGAAGCGGACTGCAGTTTTTTACTGCAGCAAATGAAGATCAGCTGGATCGGAACTGGCAGCGGCTGATCCTGACACATCTGGAGGAAAAAGAGCATCTGGGAGTCCTTACCGGATCACCCATCACCGATATGCAGATCACACTTCTCACCGGGCGGGCACATCAGAAGCATACGGAAGGTGGAGATTTCCGGCAGGCGACCTACCGTGCTGTGCGCCAGGGCCTCAAGAAAGCGGAGACAGTTCTTCTGGAACCCTATTACAGCTTCCGACTTGAGGTTCCGGCAGAAAATGTAGGACGTGCCATGACGGATATCCAGAGGATGCAGGGAACCTTTCAGGGGCCGGAAACCCAGGGAGAGCTGTCGGTGATCACAGGAAGTGCGCCGGTGGCAAAAATGAGGGATTATCAGAGCCAGGTAGTTTCCTACACAAGAGGCAGAGGTCATCTGACCTGTACTCTGAATGGCTATGAACCCTGTCAGGATCAGGAGCAGATCGCAGAGGAGATCGGATATGATTCCGAGAGAGATCTTGAGAATCCTACAGGCTCTGTATTCTGTGCCCATGGAGCAGGCTTTGTGGTTCCCTGGTATGAGGTAGAAGAATATATGCATCTGGAAGGAGCTCAGCTTCCGGACAGTAATGATGCCTATGAGGATTCCGACAACAGCTCTGCAGGAGCGCGTTCAGTTCAGGGAACAGCCAAAAACAGTCCGGATCACAGAACAGCCAATGCCGGCCGTGGAAAATATACCTCCATGTATGGAAGCTACGAAGAGGAAAAAGAACTGAAGGCAATCTTTGAGAAAACCTTTGGTCCGGTGAGCTCAAAGAGATACAGCAGTAACAGCCGAAGCTTCGGAAATCCGGAAAGCGGAAGCAGCTTTTCCGGGAAGGGAGGCAAAGGTGCAGCAGATTCCGGCCTTCCGGCAAAATCCGGTCACGGCGCCTGGAGAAACAGCAGTCCGGCCATCCACAGAGAGGACTATCTGCTGGTGGACGGCTGCAATATCATATTTGCCTGGGAGGATTTAAGAGATCTGGCACAGGCAGACTTTCATGCGGCACAGTCCAGGTTAATGGATATATTAAGCGATTATCAGGGAATCAAGGGCTGCATCCTGATCCTGGTATTTGATGCCTACCGTGTGGAGGGCCATCCGGAGGAAACCTTCCAGTATCATAACATTCATGTTGTCTATACAAAAGAAGCGGAAACTGCAGACCAGTATATTGAACGCACTGTCCATAAAATCGGACGGAAGCATAACGTGACAGTTGCCACATCAGACGGACTGGAGCAGATCATCATTATGGGACAGGGAGCCGCCAGGATCTCAGCGCGCGGATTCAAAGATGAGATCGCTTCCGCAAAACAGCAGATGAGAGAAGAATGGCAGGAGCGCAGGGACAACAGCAAAACCTATCTCTTTGACAGTATGACACCGGAACTGAAATCTCATATGGAAGACATCCGTCTGGGAAGAAAGAAAAAAGAAGAATTATAACAAAAAATACATGCCCTCATTGTGGGCATATTTCACAAAAATAAAAAAACTTTTTGAATTCTTTTGCAAATAAATGGGAAAAGTAGTAAAATAAGGATAGAATCCTCAGTGAGAAGCTCCTTGTCTGGATATATAACCTGGCAGGGAGCTTTCATTAGAGCACAATAAGCGCCAGGATAACAAAAGAAAAGTAAAAAAATGAAAGGAAGTGGAAAAATGTTTGAAACAGGCGAATATGTTGTGTATGGTCGTACCGGCATCTGCCAGGTAACAGGAGTTACCACAATGAGGGTGGATGGTTCCTCCGGCGAGAAGCTTTATTATGTACTGAGACCCGGAGGAGAGACAGATGGGAAGATATTTACACCGGTGAAAGGTGGAAAGCAGGTGCTTCGCGGAATCATTACGAGGGAAGAAGCGGAGAGGCTTATCGATGAGATCCCATCCATTGAGACACTGAGTATTGAGAATGAGAAATTCCGGGAGGATAGCTACAAGAAATGCATCCGTACCTGTGAATGCAGAGATCTTCTTCGGATCATCAAGACGATCTACGTCAGAAAACAGGCCAGATTATCTCATGGCAAAAAAACAACCGCTACAGACGAGCGGTATCTGAAGCTTGCAGAGGATCATCTCTATTCTGAATTTTCCATGTTACTGGATATCCCCAAAGAACATATGGCAGATTATATTGAACAGCGAGTACACCAGCAGGAGGAAGCCGAAGAACAGGTATGCGCTGTTTGACAAAGCAGAGCGTATCTGCTATGGTATTTCCGGTAACCTTCCAGAAATCCTGTATCTGTGACAGAAGCTTCACAGGAAGTGGAGAACAGATCCAGGATCAGTCTGAATGTTATAAAGAAAAGGAGATGCCAGAGAAATGAGAGAACAGCTTACCCGCAAGGATGTTGAAAAAATAGAGCAGGAGATCGAACACCGTAAACTGGTAGTACGCAAGGAAGCCATTGAGGCGGTCAAGGAGGCACGTGCCCAGGGAGACTTAAGCGAGAACTTTGAGTATTATGCAGCCAAGAAGCATAAGAATCAGAACGAGAGCCGCATCCGTTATCTGGAGAGGATGCTGAAGACTGCATCCATTGTATCCGATGCTTCCAGATCTGACGAAGTGGGAATGGACGATATCGTGGAAGTTCTTTTTGAAGAAGATAATGAGGTGGAGAAGTACAAGCTGGTTACTTCCATCCGCGGAAATTCCATGGAAAACCGTATCAGTATTGAATCGCCTATCGGCAAGGCACTGCGCGGTCATCGTGTAGGAGACCGGGTGGAAGTAAAGGTCAATGATGATTACAGCTATTACCTTGTAATAAAATCCATCGACAAGACCGGATCTGAGGATGAGGAGATCCGCGGATTCTGATCACAGATCGCAGGATAGCTCTGCTCATGAGCATGAAGCTCAGCGGAATGAGAATATCCGCAGCACAAAACACATCATAAGGATAAAAATCACTGTACGATATATAGGACAGAGAGATCCTGACGGGAAATCGGTTTCCCGTAACAGGATCCTCTGTTTTATTTTTTTACACAGATTTTACATTCCAGTGGGGGAAAATTTTACAATAGGCCGCTATTATGAAAATCGTTGAAATGAGAAAAAAGGAAATCAAACATATCAAAAAGAGAAAGTGAAGGAGAGTATTATGGACTTTTTCAGCGTACTGGCATTGCTTGGCGGCCTTGCTATTTTCCTTTATGGAATGAACTTAATGGGAGACGGGCTTGCGAAGGTTGCAGGCGGAAAGCTTGAGCGGATCCTGGAGACACTTACCTCCAATCCCATCAGAGCCGTTCTTCTTGGAATGGGTGTGACTGCAGTGATCCAGTCATCCTCGGCAACTACCGTTATGGTCGTTGGTTTTGTAAACTCGGGAATCATGAAGCTGTCCCAGGTTGTGGGAATCATCATGGGTGCCAATATCGGTACTACCGTAACCTCATGGATCTTAAGTCTTACAGGTATCCAGAGTGATAACTTTATTATCCGGCTTTTTAAGCCGACGTCATTTTCACCGATACTGGCACTGATCGGCGTGGTTCTGATCATGTTTACAAAAAGCCAGAAGAAAAAGGACGTGGGAGCGATCTTTGTAGGCTTTGCGATCCTGATGTATGGAATGAATGCCATGAGCGGAGCTGTGGAACCTCTTGCAGAGGTACCGGAGTTTACCGGAATGCTGGTGAAATTCTCCAATCCGATCCTTGGAGTTGTGGCCGGAGCAGTGCTGACAGCGATCATCCAGTCGTCCTCCGCATCGGTTGGTATCCTCCAGGCACTGTGCCTTACCGGAATGGTACCGTTCAGTGCAGCACTTCCTATTATCATGGGACAGAATATCGGTACCTGTATCACTGCGATCCTTTCAGCCATCGGAGCCAGCAAAAACGCAAAACGTGCGGCTATGGTCCATCTGTATTTCAATCTGATCGGAACCATGCTGTTCATGGCAGTATTTTATGCGATAAATGCAGCAGTACATTTTTCATTTATGGCACAGGCAGCGACTCCGGCCGGGATCGCGATCCTGCACAGTGCCTTCAATATCACGGCAACTCTTGTTCTTCTTCCGTTTGGAAAGGCTTTGGAGAAGCTTGCCTGTCTTACTATCCGCGACAGGAAGGAAGAGGAGGAGAAGGTGGCAGCAGATCCGGATTTCATGATTCTGGAAAGCCGTTTTCTGGAGAAACCTGCATTTGCAGTTGAGCAGAGCAGGAATGCAGCGAAAAAAATGGCAGAGGATTCTCACAGAACTCTGTTTACCGCCCTGGACCTTCTGAAGAATTTCAGCGCAGAAGGAAAGGCTCTGGTGGAAGAAGCAGAGAAAAAGGTAGACCGTTATGAGGATGAACTTGGAACCTATCTTGTAAAACTGAACCAGAAGGATCTTTCCGTTCATGACAGTCACAGTGTTTCCATCATGCTCCACTGTATCGGTGATTTCGAGAGGATTTCCGATCACGGTGTGAACATCATGGAATCCGCACAGGAGCTTTATGAAAAAGGCCTGAAGTTTTCGGATAAGGCGCTGGAAGAGTTACGTGTCATGGAGCATGCGGTGGAAGATATTGTAGATATTGCTTACAAGGTTTACGAAAATCAGGACGTGCAGCTTGCGAGAGAGATCGAGCCACTGGAGGAAGTGATCGATGAACTCAGCAAGGAACTGAAGTACCGGCATATCCAGAGACTTCGCGCCGGGGAATGTACCATTGAAATGGGATTCATCCTGTCCGATGTGACTACCAGCCTGGAGCGTGTGGCAGATCACTGTTCCAATATCGGTGTCTGTGTGACACAGGTTCATGAAGATGCTTTTGATACACATCAGCACCTGAAGCAGATCAAACATGGGCCGGACGAAACCTTCTACCGTGAGCTGGAGGTGGTCCGGAGTCAGTATCAGCTTCCGGAAATAAAGGATGAGCCGGCTGCAGCCCAGATGGCAGCGGCAGGCAGCCAATAAAAAGATATCGAAATAATATTATGCCCTGGTTATCTGTATCAGCAGACGGCCAGGGCTTGTGCAGTAAAAAGAAAGCAGTTATACTGAAGGCATGGAACAAAAAAGACCAGACGATTATGAAGTGCCAACGGCAAAAAACGAACAGAGAGGATATAGAATGATCTACTGTGTGGAAGATGAGAGAAATATCAGAGAGCTTCTTGTCTATACCCTGGAGACAACAGGCTTTGAGGCAGAAGGTTTTGAAACCGGGGCAGAACTTGACACAGCCATGAAAAAAAATATGCCGGAACTGATCCTGCTGGATATCATGCTCCCGGGTGAAGATGGGTATAATATTTTGAAACGACTGAAAAGTGATACCAGGACCCGGGATATCCCGGTGATCATGGTTACAGCCAAAGAAGCGGAGTTTGACAAGGTAAAAGGTCTGGAGGGCGGCGCAGATGATTACATCACCAAGCCCTTCGGGATGATGGAATTTGTAGCCAGGGTCAAAGCGGTCCTTCGGCGCTGCGCAAGGCAGAGCGAAGAGAGGGAGCTGCACTGTAAGGGTCTTCGTGTCAATGTGTCCCGTCACGAAGTCAGCTATCAGGGTGAGGTGAAAGAGCTGACCAGAAAGGAATTTGAACTTCTGGAATATCTTATGGAGAACAAAGGACTGGTCATGTCCAGAAACCAGATCCTGTGCCATGTGTGGGGCTATGATTTTGACGGAGAAACGAGGACTGTAGATGTTCATGTACGGACTCTCCGGCAGAAGCTGGGGGAAGCCGGAAATCTGATCGAGACAGTGCGTGGCGTGGGATACCGGATTGGAGATCATGTATGAAAAAGAAAATTCTGCATCATACAAGCATTATGATCATTTTTGCTGTTCTTGTCACGTTTCTGGCAGCAAGTGTGGTCACCTACAATAAATTAAACACATACATGCAGCGGGGAGTCCGTGAGGAAGCTCAGTATATCTGCCTTGCCATGGATGAGTATGGAGATTCCTTTCTCACAAAAAAGCTCCAGACAGTATCATCAAGTCGTGTGACTCTCATCCGTAAAGACGGAACCGTTCTCTACGATTCTGAGACATCTCCGAAAAAACTGGCAAATCACAGTGATCGTCCGGAATTTATACAGGCAGAAAAAAATGGAAAAAGCGAAAGTATCCGTTATTCAGAAACCTTTGCAAAAAAGACCTTTTATTATGCGGTGAAGCTGGATGACGGAAACGTGCTCCGTGTAGGAAAAACCGTAGACTCTATATATTCCACATGGATCTCAAGTCTTGCTGTGCTGGGACTTCTGATGCTCCTGGTACTGATCCTGGAGTTTGTTTTTGCACAGAGACAGACCAGAGAGCTGATCCGTCCGGTCAACGATCTGGATTTGGAGCATCCGCTGAACAATGTGTGCTATGAGGAGCTGCGTCCCCTTCTTGTGCGGGTGGATGAACAGAACCGGCAGATCCGGCAGCAGGTAAAAGAACTGAAGGAGGCAGAGGAGATCCGGAAGGAATTTTCTGCAAATGTTTCCCATGAGCTGAAGACCCCGCTGATGTCCATTTCCGGTTATGCGGAGCTTATGATGAACGGCATGGTTCCGGCAGATCATATACAGGAATTTTCCGGAAGGATCTACCATGAATCAATAAGACTTTCCAATCTGGTAGCGGATATCATCCAGCTTTCCAGACTGGATGAAAGCAACAGTGAGGTTCCTTTTGAAGAGGTGGATCTTTATGAGCTTGCGGAAGACGTAAGAAATAATCTCAGACATCCTGCCGGAAAGAAAAATATTTTCCTTGAGCTTGCCGGAAGTGCAGAGAAGATCAAGGGTGTCCGCCATGTACTCTATGAGATGCTTTTTAATATTGCAGACAATGCAGTTCGCTATACAGAACAGAATGGTCATGTGCGGATCATGGTAGGCAACAGGAAAGGGCATCCGTTCTACTGTGTGGCAGATGACGGGATCGGAATCCCGAAAAGTGAACAGGGAAGGATCTTTGAGCGCTTTTACCGGGTAGACAAAAGCCATTCCAGACAGACCGGCGGAACAGGTCTGGGGCTTTCCATTGTGAAGCATGGAGCAACGCTTCATCATGCACAGATCAACGTGGAAAGTGAACAGGGAGTTGGAACCAGGATGGAGATCGTTTTCCAGGAGAATACTTCTGACCGAAAATAAACTGAAAATAATCAGTAGGATTTCACGGTGAAGTGTAGTATAATAAAAAAAGGTTCAAAGGCCGGTCGGATGAGAATCTGACCGGCTTAAACTATGTATGGGAAAAAATCCCTGTATTTCTAAAAATCAGGAGGAACAAAATTATGAAAGAGCCGGTTCTGGTAGTAATGGCAGCAGGAATGGGAAGCCGCTACGGCGGACTGAAACAGATCGATCCTGTAGATCAGGAAGGTCATATCATCATGGATTTTTCCATTTATGATGCCGTACGTGCAGGCTTTAAGAAAGTGATATTCATCATAAAAAAAGAGAATGAACAGGATTTCCGCGATGCCATCGGCGACCGCTTAAGTGACAAGGTGGAGATCGTTTATGTGCATCAGGATCTTAACAACATCCCGGAAGGCTTCCAGGTTCCGGAAGGCCGTGTGAAGCCATGGGGAACCGGACATGCGGTATTAAGCTGTGCCGGAGAGATCGACGGACCGTTTGTGGTGATCAATGCAGATGATTATTATGGAACCCATGCCTTTAAGATGGCGTATGATTTCCTGATCCAGGCCCAGGAGGACACCGTACCTGCCCAGTATATGATGGTAGGCTACCGTCTTGAGAATACCCTGACAGACAACGGCTACGTTTCCAGAGGTGTCTGTGAGACAGATGAAAATGGATATCTTGCAGATATCAATGAGCGAACACACATTGAGAAACGTGACGGCGGAGCAGCCTACACAGAGGACGATGGAAAAACCTGGACAAGTCTCCCGGGAGAGACTCCGGTATCCATGAATATGTGGGGCTTCACCGGTGGATTTATGAAAGAGCTGGTAAAACGCTTCCCGGTATTCCTTGAAAAGAGTATCCCGGAAAATCCTCTGAAATGCGAATATTTTCTTCCGTTTGTAGTTGACGAGCTCCTTCAGGAAAAAAAGGCAGCAGTCAGGGTCCTTACCACACAGGATAAATGGTACGGAGTGACCTATAAAGAGGACAAACCGGTAGTGGTAGCCGCGATCCAGAATCTGAAGGATCAGGGACTTTATCCGCAGGGACTCTGGGATTAAGTAGTAAACCTGGTTTTCTGCTATTGTGGAAACAAAGGAACAGTGCTAAAATAAACAGGAACAGTTAGATCCAATAGAGGAGGAGAAAAACTATGGCAATTTTAGTAACAGGTGGAGCAGGATACATTGGAAGTCATACCGTTGTAGAGCTGCAGAGTGCAGGATATGATGTTGTAGTAGTTGACAATTTATGCAATTCCAGTGAGAAGGCTCTGGACAGAGTATCCAAGATCACAGGCAAACCGGTGAAATTCTATAAAGCAGATATCCTGGACCGCGATGCATTAAATGAAGTTTTTGACAAAGAAGAGATCGACTCCTGTATTCATTTTGCAGGACTGAAAGCAGTTGGTGAATCTGTTGCCAAGCCGTGGGAGTATTATGAGAACAATATCGCAGGAACCCTTACTCTTGTAGACGTGATGAGAAAACATAATGTAAAAAATATTATTTTCTCTTCCTCAGCAACCGTATACGGAGATCCGGCAATGATCCCGATCACCGAGGAGTGCCCGAAGGGACAGTGTACCAACCCATATGGCTGGACCAAATCCATGCTGGAGCAGATCCTTACAGACATCCAGAAGGCAGACCCGGAGTGGAACGTAGTTCTTCTTCGTTACTTTAACCCGATCGGTGCTCATAAGAGCGGAACCATCGGTGAGAATCCAAATGGTATCCCGAACAACCTGATGCCATATATCACACAGGTAGCAGTAGGCAAGCTGAAAGAGCTTGGCGTATTCGGAAACGATTACGATACACCGGATGGAACAGGTGTCCGTGACTACATCCACGTAGTAGACCTTGCCAAGGGCCATGTAAAAGCCCTTAAGAAGCTGGAAGACAATTCCGGATTAAGCATCTACAACCTTGGAACCGGAAAAGGCTACAGTGTTCTTGATATCGTTAAGAACTTTGAGGCAGCTACCGGCGTCAAGATCCCATATGTGATCAAACCACGCCGCCCAGGCGACATCGCAACCTGCTACTCCGATGCAACCAAAGCTGAGAAAGAGCTTGGCTGGAAGGCAGAGAACGGAATCCGCGAGATGTGTGCAGACTCCTGGAGATGGCAGAGCCAGAACCCTAATGGATATGAGGCTTAAGGAACAGAAAGCTTAATTACATAAAAACATAAAAGCGATATAAAACACGGCAGACAGCCCCGGAGGGATGTCTGCCGTGTTGTTTTTTTGAGGGTAAAAAAGTCGCTTATCATTTCCATAAGCGACAAACAGGCCGGAAACCCGTATAAAAGCGGACTTCCGGCCTGCTTTGACCATAATTCTGACTGCTAATAGCTCAGCTTCTCCATGCACTTCTGCTTTTGTTTTATACTGCTGTGCACATAAATATCCATGGTAATCTTGACGGACGAATGCCCGAGAATTTCAGAAAGTGTCTTGCTGTCAAATCCCATCTCTGTACATCTGGTGGCAAATGCATGCCTGAGAGAATGGATGTTGATGCTGGGGATTTCGCATTGCTGAAGAACCCGCTGGAATTTTCGCTGGATATTTCTGGGTTCCATGCATTTACGATTCGTACTCGTCAGCAGGTATGAATCAGGTTCAGCAGCAATCCGTTCCATTTTTTTCAATAAAAAATCAGGGATTGGAATATCCCTGATGGATGAGACTGATTTAGGAGGACCTATCATTAAAACGGTTTTGGGTTCGTCATCAGATGCACCAGAATAATCAAGATTTTTTATTCGTGAGATCGTTCGTCTTATATGTAGCAGTTTTTCATCAAAATCAATATCTTCCCAGCGAATGCCGCTGAGCTCTCCAACACGGATCCCTGTGTAAATGCATAACAGGATGCCGATGGAAAACTCAGAATCCTCAGCGGAGAGAGTCGTGATCAGTTTTGTAAGATTTTCAGAAGAAATAAGCTCGAAAGGACTGGTATTTATTTTTGGATACCGAAAATCCAGTTGTGAAAGATTCAGATAACCCTGCTTCTCACCATAGCGTAAAATACTGTGGAACAGGATCAGAAGATTTTTGATCGTACGTGGTGAAAGCCCTTGACGTTTCAGCTTTTCGGAGAAAGCGTATACAGAAGCAGAAGAGATATATTTCAGAGGTGTATCTCCAAATTCCGGAAGGATATGTGTATCGAGCAGTGTCTCATAGCATGCATAGGTGCTAAGTTTCACTGCATAACGCATGGAAAGCATCCATTCTTCACTGAGATTTCGAAATACGTAGCGTTTTCCGCAAAATTTCCGAGGATCGTTCTGACACAGGATGTCCAGTTTTTTCTGTTTTACAGCTTCATATGTACGACCATACAGATATCCGTACTGGATCCGTCCATTCTGGTCACGGCATTTTTCATAGCGCGCCTCCCATCTTCCGTCTTTCCTTTTTCTGATATTTTCCCCTTTTCTAGGCATAATCGTAGTCTCCTTTTCGCACTATTATAGCAAAAGTCTGACCATTTTTGTGACCACTGATAAGCGAAAAAAAGAAAAATTTGTCGTATATAAAAAAATTTAACCGAAAAAAACTGCATTTTTGGTCGAAAGTGGTGCATTTTTCGTATCTTGACAGTGACAGGGTGCAATGCTATTATTGATTAAGATTCAAAAACTATGCAATTTGAGAGAAAATCACCTGTCGCTTATGGAAATGATAAGCGACAGGAAATAATAATTTAGATAAGTTATATTATAATGATTTTTCTTTACAAAAAACGGAGAACCAAAATGAAAGAACCGGAAACCGGCAAAAAAGAAAACACCGGAAAAAGCGGCTACAGCATCACAACCTGGCGACTGCATCTCTGGTGCAGACATCCGGAATGGCTGCGGACCACGCAGGAATTTTATAACCGGATCGCTGAATTTTATTACAACCTGCTTCTGGATCATACGGAACTCTGGGAACTGGGAAGCCAGCAGACTTTACGCGAGCTGGAGATCATGAGTATTCCGGGACGAGGCGGACGCATACCATCAGATCCCCTCCCCTGGCAAAAGGTTCCGCTGTATTTTCGAAGAGCAGCAGCCAATGAGGGAATTGCTTCAGCCAAAAGCTATCTCAGCCGTTTTACCCAGGATGAGAAGATCGGCAGAGCAGAGAAACTAAATGCAGCAGTTACCTATTACAAAGGAATGTATCAGGATTTTTCCGCTAAAGAGATCACACTGCGTGTTTGGACAGGAGACACATGGACCTGGATGCATTGCCGGCTGTCAGGCAGAGACTTTCCGGAAAACGCCAGACTCATGTCACCATCCGTAGTTTTTGAATACAAATATGACATGTTGCATGTTCCAGTACGTCAGAACAATGAAAATACAGCAACCGTACGTCAGAGGATGCAGGCAGGATGCAGGATACTCTGTATTCAGTTTACAAACAGTGATGCCTTTGCGGTAGGCGTTGTTCTGGACGGAACCGGTCAGGAGATCGCAGTGAAGTTCTGGAAAGGCGGAAATGAATACAGCCACCATTGCAGAAAGCTTCTGGAAAAGATCCAGAAGTCCCAGGAAGCAACCGGAGGCAGACAGACAGGCAGAGTTGATCAGAAATACTGGATGCATCTGAAACATCTTTCTGAACACTATGGACACCAGGTCACAAGCCAGATCTTACGTTTTGCTGTAGAGCAGGACGTTTCTGTGATCGTACTTCCACGTTATAACCAGGAATATTCCAGAAACGTCATGAAAGGCTCAGGAAACTGGGGCCCGCTCCACTTAAGCACCAGGATTCGCCAGTACCTGGACTACAAAGCCTGGAAAAACGGAATCATTGTTATCGAAGTCCACGCCACCGGCATCAGCAAAATTTGTGCAAAGTGTGGTGCAGAAATCATTCGGACTGACACCAGAACAGAACTATGCTGCTGTGCCAACGGACACCAGACGAATCGGTATCTGAATGCTGTGAGAAATCTCGGGAAAAAGTGCCTGACACAGTTTGGACGCAGAGCATGAAGGGAAGAACAAAGGAAACAGAATATCAGTATGAAAAGCGAGCAGGTGGATTGACCTTATGGCATGTCAGAAAACAGATGTCATAAAGTCAGTGCATCGGCTTTGCCGTGCTGACAAAAAGAAAGCGAAAGCAAAACACGGTGTATATCAGTGATAAACACCGTCGGGTTGAATACCGCCTGTCGTGTGTGCGCCTGAAGAAGGGATGGGCACGGCGAAGAATGTGCCGGCTTTTGAGTTGGGGAGTGTATTCGAAGTTATGAAAAATAAAAACTTGCATATGGAGGATGAATAGAAAAAAGAGAGAAAGCATGTAAGGAAATATTGAAATGACGAAGAATACGCCTACAGTAAAAATTATAGTAGCAACACATAAAAAATATGAAATGCCTCAAGATGCAATGTATCTTCCACTGCATGTTGGTGCAGAGGGAAAAACAGATCAGAATGGAAATCCGCTGGATTTAGGGTATCAAAAAGATAATACAGGAGAAAACATTTCAAACAAAAACGCTGCGTATTGTGAGCTTACAGGCTTATATTGGGCGTGGAAAAATCTTGACACGGATTATACAGGATTGGCACATTACAGACGCCATTTTGGAAAGAAAACCAAGGCACCATTTGAAGGTGTTCTTACGTATAATGAGTTGCGCCCAATGTTGGAAAAATATAAAATTTTTGTACCTAAAAAAAGAAAGTATTATATAGAAACCTTATATTCCCATTATGAACATACACATTATGCATCTCAATTAGATATCACCAGAGAGATAATCGCTGAAAAATATCCCGACTATCTGAAAAGTTATGATGAAGTTGTAAAACACACTTACGGATATATGTTCAATATGATGATCATGCAAAAAAGATATCTGAATGATTATTGTGAATGGTTATTTGATATTCTCTTCGAGTTAGAAAAACGCATCGATCCACAGGAATTATCAGCATTTCAGGGGCGATTTTATGGAAGAGTAAGCGAGATAATATTTAATGTGTGGCTTGATGGTGAGATTAAACTTGGGAAAATTAAGAAAAATGAGATTAAAGAGTTGCCTTACCAGCATATGGAAAAGATTAATTGGTGGAAAAAGGGAAGTGCTTTTATTAAGGCTAAATTTGCTGGGAAGAGGTACGAGGGTAGCTTTTGATGAGAAATACTATTAAAAATGATGATATTAATAAAGTGTTGAATGATCCATCAATAAAAAAAGAATCTTCATATTATCAGTTTGGATGGAAATATTTCGGTCCATTTCTTTTAGGATTTACAAAATGGCTATATTCAAAACTACAAGATGAAAAAATAAAGAAAGTGTATTTTTTTTCAAGAGATGGATATATGATGCAAAAGTCATATGAGATTTTTGCACCTGATGATATTGAAATAGAATATGTATATTTTTCAAGAAAAAGTATACGACAAGCGTTGCTGTATAAATGTGATGACTATAAAGAATCAATACAATATTTAAGTATAGAAAAATATATTTCCTTGGGAAAAATATTAGAATATTATGGATATTCAAAAGAAGAAAGAGAAGAGATTGCACGTGAAAATAAATGGAATCTTTTGAAGGAATTTCAATATACAACCTTAGATAAAAATGTTGAGATAAAAAATATTTATAAAAGACTGGAAAAAGAAATAAAACAAAAATCAAGAAAACAAAAAGAATATTTATTAAAATATTTGAATCAAATCAACTTTTATGGGGATTGTGCAATTGTAGATATCGGATGGCATGGTTCAATGCAATATTATCTTGAAAAATTCTGCTCGTTAAACGAGTTGAATGTAAACATGCATGGATATTATGTTGGAATTATGCCAAATGTTTTACTAAGTGGAAGTGTTGATGGATATATATACAATAGTCAAAATCCTAAATTGAGAAAAAGTTTGCTTTGTTTTTTTGGGGTTCTTGAAAAGCTTTTTCAAAGTACAGAAGGATCAACATATGGCTATACAGAAAGAGAAGATAGAATTATTCCTGTATGTAACACGTATGAGTATTTTGATAAGGTGGATTGTGTTCGCTGTATTAGAGAATGGCAAAAAGGAGCTATAAATTTTATAAAAAAAATCAAAAATAATAATATCGATATAAGTAATAATATCGAGTTAGCTATGCCATTGATTAAATTTGGAAAATATCCATCGTTAAAAGATGTAGAATTGTTTTCATTTTTTTATAATACGGATGGAATAAAGGAATATTATGTTAGTCAGAAAGGATTACTGGAATATAAACCTAAGGAATTGTTACGAGCATTAAGCAATAGTGTTTGGAAAACTGGCTTTATGAAATCAGTTTTTAAAATACCATTTCCATATTTCTATATTTACAGTTGGATTCGGAGATGAATAAATTAGTATATAGATATATAATACGTCATTATCAATACGTTAGTTTTGATGTATTTGATACATTAATTGAAAGAGATGTAAATAGACCATCAGATATATTTGTTTTGGTTGGAAAATGTATTCTTGGAAAAGAGAACGCTGAAAAATTTCGTATTTTAAGAAAGAAAGCAGAATTTGAAGCAAGAGAAGAGAATAATCATAAGGAAATTACATTAGATCAAATATATGAAAAATTAAGAGGATTATATGAAGAGGATGTAATAGAGCAATTAAGAAAAGAAGAAATACAGCAAGAAATAAAACATTGCCATAGAAAAGAAAATATAGCACCGTTATATCAAGCATGTGTGAAAAAGAAAAAACATATATTAATAATTTCAGATATGTATCTGCCTTCTGAGGTGATTCAGAAAATGTTGAAAGCTTGTAATATATTAGATTACGAAAAGATATATGTTTCAAACGAATATGGGGTAAATAAGATTTCAGGAATACTTTTTAAAAAGGTAATACAAGATAAAAAAATAAATGCTTATGAAATGATACATATTGGAGATAGTATAAAGGCTGATTTTTTAGGAGCACGAAAAGCAAGAGTGAAATCAGTATTAATAGGCAGAAAGAACAGATTTGAGAGGTTGATTCATTCATAATGAATAATAAAATGGTTTTAGAAGTTAACGTCGATGATTTAAATATGGGTGGTGTTTACGGACTTGTTAAGAATGTGATAACAAATAATTTTGATAGAAGCATTAAGATTGACATAGCTGCAATAGAGCATTTTGCAAATACTAAAAATATTGAATTGTTTAATGAAAGAGGAACACAAGTATTTTATGTCGGATATGATGGAAATAAATTGTTAAAACAGATTAAATGTTATAGTAACTTAAGAAAACTTATAAAGAATAATAACTATGAATATGTGCATATTCATGCAGATGTTGCAAATAAATTATTCACTTCAGGATTAGCAGCAAAATATTCTGGCGCTAAAAAGGTAATTTTACATTCACATGCAGCTGGAGTAGATGGAAAACATAGAAAAGTAAAAAAATATATTCATAAGTTTTGTAGAAGATTTTTGAAATACATTGCAACAGATTATGTTGCGTGTTCAGAAGTCGCCGCAAAATGGATGTTTCCAAATGTTGAATCAGAAAAAATAGTTATCGTTAATAATGGAGTTGATTTAGATAAATTTCGATTTGATGCAGCTGTGAGATACCAAATCCGTAATAAATTGGGAATAAAAGATGAAATATTATTAGGACATGTTGGTAGATTTTGTTATCAAAAAAATCATGAATATTTCATAGAAATATTAAAGGAAATAAGAAAAAGGAATATTAAAGCAAAATTATTGCTAATAGGTGAGGGACCAGATGAACAAGATTTTAAAGAAAAAATAAGAAAAGAACAATTAGATGATATGGTGATTTTCTACGGTACGACTAATAAGGTTCAAGAATTATTTATGGCAATGGATGTTTTTCTGTTACCATCACATTTTGAGGGATTACCAATTGTAGGAGTGGAAGCTCAGGCATCAGGTCTACCGGTTATTTTATCGGATCAGATAGATAGAAGTGCAAAATTAACAGATAGTGTTGAATTTTTGGATATAAAACTTAATACTGCGGCAAAATGGGTGGATGTAATTTTAAAGTTTAGAAAAAGAACAGATGATAGAAAATGTGCATATTATTTTTTAAAAAAAGAAAAGTTCAGCATAAAAGATACAGTAAATGAATTTTTAGAACTTTACAAGTAATGTTTGAGTAGAGAGATACTATAAGATTAAAGAAAGGACTGTGAGATAGGAGAATGGTGTTTCATCTCTGTAAAGTATGAGAAAGTTAGATAATACGGAAGTTAAAAAGTATATTTTGAATATATTATGTGAGTTTGCGGCATTCTGTGATCAGAATGGGCTGAGATATTATTTATCGGGAGGAACTTTGTTAGGAGCAGTACGCCATAAAGGGTTTATTCCATGGGATGATGATGTTGATTTATTAATGCCACGTCCGGATTTTGATAAATTACATGATTTATTAAGAAAAGAAAATATTCGACCATATTATAAATTAATCAGTCTACAGATGGGAAACAGTTTTTGGCCATTTGCCAAAATTATTGATACAAGAACCTATGTAAAAAATGAATATTCAAATGTTGATCAACATTTGTGGATTGATATTTTTCCGATGGATGGTCTTCCAGATGATAAGGAAGAAAGTGATATATTGTTGAGTAAAGCGGAACCATTAAAAAAATGGATTAATCGGTGCAGTGCAACTATAGGAAAAGGAAAAGGCTTTGTACGAAGTATAGTTAAAATACCGATGATTCTTTTTTTACGAATGTATACCCCAGAAAGAATTGGGAGAAAATTAGATAAACTGGCTCATCGGTATGATTTTGACAAACAAGAGTATATTGGTGGAGTTGCTTGGAGTTTGGGCCCTAATGAAAGAATGAAAAAGAAAGAATACTTACCATATAATGATGTGGAATTTTGTGGGAAAAAATTTCATGCGCCAGCATGTTGGAAGTTTTATTTGACACAAATATATGGAGACTATATGCAACTTCCGCCAGAAAGTAAGCGGATAAATCATGAGTTTGATGCTTATATTGAGGGATGATTGAGGGAAAGGCGGATATAATAAATGAATTATTATGTTGTGGAAACCGATAAACATAAGTTGATACAAAAAACAGCTGGAGTTAAAGCCAGACAAGATGTAGAAACTATTTTTAAGTGGAATAATTTAAAAAAAATTGAGATTCCATGCCTGATAGAAGGACGTGAAAACAAAACAAGATTAGGAAAAATAAAAGCACATTATGATGTTTATATGTTATGGAAGAATGCATTAAAAAAAATAAAAAAAAATGATTGGATATATATTCAGTTTCCATTGTTAGAACATACAATGTTGTTTTCATTACTTATAAAAAATTTGGAAAAAAGAGGAATACATACTTCAATAATCATACATGACGTTGAGGCAATTCGTTTTACATTAAGAAATGATGTTCCATTATCTCGAAAAATTAGAATGAGATTTGAAGAAATTAGTTCATTTAAGAATTGCAGTAAAATCATTGTGCATAATGAAAAAATGAAGTCATTTATGCATGAAAAATGGAAAATACATAAAGATAAAATGGATATATTAGGAATATTTGATTATTTAGTTGAGAATTATAATGAAGAATTATTAGAAAAGAGAAACTTAAGCAGAAAAGGTCCAGTTATCATAGCGGGAGCATTGAGTAAACACAAGGCTGGATATATATATAATTTACCGGAAAATTGTAACTTTAATTTATATGGGATTAATTTTGAACGAGAAAAAGCTTCTTCAAATACAAATTATGTTGGGGCATTTAATCCAGAAGAATTAATTTATAATCTACAAGGTAGTTTTGGCTTGGTCTGGGATGGAGACAGCAGTGCTACTTGTACTGGAGTTTATGGAGATTATCTTAAAATTAATAATCCGCATAAGACATCAATGTATTTGGCAGCTGGAATTCCTGTAATTATATGGGAAGAAGCTGCACTAGCAAATTTTATTAAGAAAAATCATTGTGGAATAACAATAAAGTCAACAGATGAAATTAGAAACATAATAGACAATATGCTCGATGAAGAATATGAAACATTAAAAGCTAATGCGTGCAAAATTGGTGGGAAATTAAGAAGAGGATATTTCTTAAAAAGTGCAATGAAACAAAGTATATAATATTTGTGAAGTTATATTGAACTTCTAATATATGAGGAACAGGTGAAAATGTTTAATCTTATAGTACTTATTTTAGTAACAATTGTATTTTTAATGTTTGGGTATTTAATTACTCATGCAGATATTTTTTCTCCATTTTGCGTTTTTTGTGAAATGTTTTTAATTGCAGAATTTTTGTGCCTTTTTTTTGCAAGGATGTACAAGGTAGAAATTCATTTGAATACTATTTTAGTAATTGCTTTAGGAATGATTGCATTTGGAATTGTTAGTGCTTTTTTTTACATGAAAAGAGTTGATGTTCGAAATTATGGAGAACAACATTCCAGAAATTATATTTCTATAAATTATTTGATTCAACTAGTATTTCTTATTTTGGAATTTCTAGTAGTGTTTTATCATGCTAAATATATAAAAGATGTTGTAGCAGCGTTTGGGTATAGTACTTCATCAATTTTTGATATAGCCGGCAAGTATCATGTCATTACACTGTTCAATTATAATAATTTTATTGAAAAGGCAGTCTCTGCATCTTTTATATATAGACATGGTAGTGTTTGGATAACTGCATATGCATATGTATTGCTTTATATTTTAATTAATAATTTAGCCGTAAAGAAAAAAATAGAAATTATACAGATAATATATTTGGGAATTTATGCATTTGATCAGATGTTATCGGGTGGTAGAACTGCATTATTTAGGATGATAACTGCAATTTTGATAATAACGGTAATATGTTTTGGACTTAATAAACGTCGAAATTTTACAAAGTTATTATTTAAAATTGTAGGTATTATTTTTGGAATAATTTTATTACTTATCGGAATCAATATGCTTTTGAATCGTACGGGTGAGAATAGCACTTTAAATCTAATTCTGGAATCAATTTATGTATATATTGGAGCTCCAATACAAAATTTGGATACGTATTTACAAGGAACTCGTCATACACCTGAATTGTGGGGAAGTCAGGTGTTTCGTAATATTTATACATATTTGGGAGGAAAATATGGAATAAGTCAATATTTATATCAATTAGATCTTCCATTTTTAAAACATAATGGCTTAAATACTGGTAATGTATATACAACTTTTTATCAGTTTTATTATGATTTTGGTTATGATGGTATTGTACCGCTTATGGCAATAATTGCTTTATATTTTAGTTGCGCTTATAGAAAAATATATAACAATAAACCTTTTACAATAATAATATATGCATATTTATTTAATGATTTAATTATGTTGATTTTTTCAGACAGATTTTACGAAACGGTAGCATCAATAGGTTTTGTGAAGCACTTGTTAGTCACATTTATATTATATAAGGTGTTGATTGATAAAGGAGTTGCATTGGAGTATAGACATGGGATTAAACTTAAATTCAAAAGGCAAAAGAAAACAGTAATACCAATGGGAACAAATTAGAACATAAAAAATGGACAAATAATCAAGAGATAATTAAATTTGATTAACACGAGCTAGAGACTAGGAGGTTCAAGGGATGAATATTGCAGTGATTTTTGCTGGAGGTGTTGGAAGCCGTATGCATAGTAAAGATCGACCGAAACAGTTTCTTGAAATGTATAATAAACCAATAATAATACATACATTGGAATATTTTGAAAACCATTCTATGATAGATGCGATTGTGGTTGTGTGTATAAAAGATTGGATTCCATATTTAAATAAACTTCTTTATAAATTTCGTATTGAAAAAGTAAAATCTGTAGTTCCTGGAGGGGAAACAGGTCAATTATCCATATACAATGGTCTTAAATCTGCAAAACAGATTGCAAAAGATGAAAAAAGCATTGTTTTAATTCATGATGGCGTTAGACCATTGATTAATGAGAAAGTAATTAGTGACAATATTCAATCGGTGATTAAATATGGTTCTGCAATCACAACAGCTAAAGTAAAAGAGACAATACTTGTTGTTAATGAGGGAACAGCAACAATTGATTATGTCCCAAGTCGGAATAATTCAAGAGTTGCCAAAGCTCCACAAAGTTTTTGGCTAGATGATATTTTGAAAGCTCATGAAAAAGCACTTTCAGAAGGTGAAAAGAATTGTATTGATTCTTGCACAATGATGCAAAGATATGGATATGATCTTTATCTGATTGATGGACCAGGAGAAAATATTAAAATTACAACACCAGAAGATTTTTATACTATGCGAGCTATTCTTGAAGCAAAAGAAAATGAGCAAATATATGGGCTTGAATAAGGATAATAAAAAGCTTATAAAGAAAAATAAATTAAAGGAGATGCTGGATGAGAAAAGGACCGCTAGAGGATGATTTGCAATATATCGCAAAATATCCGTTACAGTATGAGCAACTGAAGGAAACCACTGTTCTGGTAACTGGAGCAACTGGGCTTATCGGAGCTTCAATAGTAAGAGCGCTTATAGCAGTAGAAGGTATTCATATTATTGCATTAGTGAGAAATATTGAAAAAGCAAATAAATTATATAGTAGACATGAGTTGGACAATATTGAGCTTATTGTTGGTGATATCACATTTCCTATTAATGTTAATAAAAAAGTTGACTGGATTTTTCATTGTGCTGCTGTAACAACATCTAAATTAATGATTGAAAAACCAGTAGAGACATTATCTACAGCAATAGAGGGTACAAAAAATATTTTAGAACTTGCTCGTAAAAATGAATGTAAATCAATGGTATATATTTCATCAATGGAAATGTATGGAACATTTAATAATTCTGATACAGAGATAACAGAAGATAAGATTGGTTACATTAATCCATTGAAAGTACGTAGTAATTATCCTGAAAGTAAGCGGTTATGCGAAAATATGTGTGTTGCATATATGAGAGAATACGGAGTTAAAGTCAAGATTGCCAGGTTAGCGCAAACGTTTGGCGCAGGAATTTTGCCAGGGGAGAATCGTGTATTTGCTCAATTTGCTAAAAGCGTAATCTCAGGAAGAGATATAGTATTGCATACGAGAGGATTATCGGAAGGAAATTATTGTTATACTCGAGATTGTGTTTTAGGATTATTTATAATTTTACTTTGCGGAGAAAATGGTGAAGCATATAATGTGGCAAATCCAAAATCACATACTACAATTGCAGAAATGGCGCATATGGTTGCGGATAAAATTTCAAATGGGAAAATTAAAGTAATATACGATATTCCTAAAGATAATGTATTTGGTTATGCAGAAGATACGAAAATGAAGTTAAATTCTGATAAATTACAAGCTTTAGGGTGGACACCAGAAATAGGCTTAGAGGATGCATATAAGAGAATGATTGAACAGATGAAGATTGAGGGAATATAGAGTAAGTACGAAAATCTTATAATTAAGAGAGTAGAAAAAATAAATGAAAAAGAAATCAATAAAACTAAATTTTATTATGAATATAATTCTGACAATGTCTTCTTTCATTTTTCCATTGATAACTTTTCCGTATGTATCAAGAGTTTTATTGCCAGTTGGAACAGGAAAAGTGTCGATGGCAACATCTGTTATTACATATTTTTCTATGTTTGCTCAATTAGGTATTCCTACATATGGAATTCGTGCGTGTGCAAAAGTTAGGGATAATCGTGAGAAACTTTCCAAGGTAGCACAGGAACTTTTGATTATTAATATAATCATGAGTATGATTTCTTATATGGTATTGATTATATTGTTGTTTTATGTACCTAAATTTAGATGTGAAAAAGAATTGTATGTAATATTGAGTTTTAACATTATTTTGACATCTATCGGCATGGAATGGTTATATAAAGCCTTGGAACAGTATACTTATATCACAGTACGATCAGTTATTTTCAAATTTATCGCACTGATTTTTATGTTCTTTCTCGTACATAAACAGACGGACTATGTTATTTATGGTGGAATAACAATTTTTGCAGCTTCTGCATCGAATATTTTAAATTTGATTAATGTACATAAATTTATAAATCTGAAGCTTGTTGGAAATTACAATTTTAGGCGACACCTAAAACCAGTATTGATATTCTTTGCTATGTCATGTGCAACAACAATATATACAAATCTTGATACGGTAATGTTGGGATTTATGACAACAGATACAGATGTGGGATATTATAATGCAGCAGTAAAAATTAAAGTGATCCTTGTGAGTGTTGTAACATCATTAGGAACAGTATTGTTGCCTAGAGCATCTTATTATATACAAAGAGGAGAATTGAAAGAGTTTCATAGAATTACAAGAAAGGCATTGAATTTTGTCTTTTTAATGGCAACACCTTTGTTTGTATATTTTATTTATTTTGCAAAAGAAGGCATTTTCTTTTTGTCAGGTAATAATTATGTTGGCTCTATTATACCAATGCAGGTGATTATGCCAACTCTTTTATTAATTGGTATTACAAATATACTTGGAATTCAGATACTTGTACCAACAGGACGAGAGAAAATTGTATTATATTCTGAGATTGTTGGTGCTGTCGTGGATGTCATTATCAATGCATTATTGATTCCAGTTTATGCGTCAACAGGAGCTGCAATAGGTACATTGGTTGCGGAGCTTGCAGTTTTTATTGTCCAGTATATGACATTGAAAAATGAAGTGCATGATTCATTTAAGCAGATTCATTTTATAAAAATTACGATAGCTTTAGTTTTGGCAAGCTTGGCATCTTTGTGGATAAAAGGATTAGGTTGGGGGGATTTTGCCATGTTAGTAATATCAGCAATATTATTCTTTGGAGTTTATGGAATTACATTGTTGATACTTAAAGAAGAAATGATATTAGAAATATTGGAAATGATAAAATTAAAAAGAAAACAATAAAAAATTATAAAATCCCAACAGTTCATTATTATAGAAAAATATTTATTTGTTGAAAAATGACAAAAAGAAGGGACATTGAAATATGTCAAATAAAAATGTTATTGATAGAATTCAAAATCGTAATTCGTCAATAGAGTTATTACGAATAATATCCATGATATTAATTGTATTTCATCATTTTGCTTTTCATGGTGGATTTAAATGGCAGACAAATTCAGTTACGATTTCTCATTTTTGGTATAATTTTATTTACGGTGGGGGAAAATTGGCGTAAATATATTTGTATTAATTTCTGGATATTTTTTAATTGATCGGAAAACATCAGTATTCAGTTATATAAGAAGAATCTTAAAGTTTTGGGGACAAGTGTTTTTTTATTCGTTTGTAATTTTTTTCATATCTGTAATAGTAGATATGAAAAATTTTGGAATGCAGTCATTGATAAAAATGTGTTTTCCAATTACATTTTCATCATGGTGGTTTGCAAGTACATATTTTGTTTTATTATTGATACATCCATTTTTAAATGAATTTTTAAATAATCTGAAAAAAGAATCGTATCAGAAATTATTGATTTTACTTATTGTATGCTGGTCCATAATTCCAACATTTATTAATTCGGAATATCAGGGAAATTCATTTTTATGGTTTGTGACTTTATATGCAATTGCTGGATATGAGAAAAAATATAAATTCCGGATTGAATTTACATCAAAACATTATTTTAAATTGTGTTTTTTATTTTCTTTATTAACATATTTATGTGGGGTTATATTCATAGTAATTGGTAAAAAATGGAATATATTTGCTACGCATGAAACGTATCTTTATGGACAAGAAAAACTACCTATATTGCTGGTATCTTTGACATTGTTTTTAGCGTTCACAAGATGGAAAATGAATTATCATAAATGGATAAATATAACTGCATCTGCAACATTTGGAGTGTACCTGATTCATGATAATAAAATTGTCAGATCTTTTTTGTGGATGAGCTTATTCAAAAATTACAGGTATCAGGATTCTATTATGATCATTCCTTATTCTATTGGAGTAGTTGCTATTGTTTATATTATATGCACAATGGTTGATTTAGTAAGAAAGAATCTATTTGAGAAAAGTTATATGAGAATTATAGATAAATATAGTGTTTCATGGCTGAAGATATTTAGAGAAATTTACAATTTTTTTGAAAGAAAAATTTTTGGTTAAAAGAAAGGATGTAAAGGTGAAAGAAAAATGAAGTACGATTATTTAGTAGTAGGTTCCGGCTTATACGGAGCAATCTTCGCACACGAAGCAAAAAAATTAGGAAAGACAGTTCTTGTAGTAGACAAGCGACCGAATATTGCTGGAAATGTTTACACAGAGAAAACAGAAGGTATTAACGTACATAAATATGGAGCACATATTTTCCATACTAACAACAAGAAAGTATGGAATTATATCACTCAGTTTGCAGAGTTCAACAGGTTTACAAACAGCCCGGTCGCTAATTATAAAGGGGAGCTTTACAGTCTTCCTTTTAATATGTATACATTTAATAAAATGTGGGGTGTGGTAACACCGGAGGAAGCTGCAGCGAAGATTGAGGAGCAGAGAAAAGAAGCTGGAATTACAGAACCAAAGAATCTGGAAGAGCAGGCAATTTCACTGGTTGGACGTGATATTTATGAAAAGCTGATTAAGGGTTATACAGAGAAACAGTGGGGACGTGATTGTAAGGATCTTCCTTCTTTTATCATTAAACGTCTGCCTGTTCGTCTGACATTTGATAATAACTATTTCAATGCTTTGTATCAGGGGATTCCAGTTGGTGGTTACACGAAGATGGTAGCAAATCTTCTGGAGGGTATTGAGGTTCGTTTGAATACAGATTATCTGGAAAATAAAGATGAATTAGATGCATTGGCTGAAAAAGTAGTTTACACAGGTCCGATTGATGCATATTTTGATTATAAGCTTGGCACACTGGAATATCGTTCTGTGCGTTTTGAAACAGAAACTTTGGATAAATCAAATTTCCAGGGAAATGCAGCTGTGAATTATACGGATCGGGAAACTCCATGGACGCGTATCATTGAGCATAAGTGGTTTGAATTTGGTAAGGATGAGGAAGGCAATGATCTTCCCAAAACAGTGATCAGCCGGGAGTTCAGTTCTGAATGGAAACCTGGGGATGAGCCTTATTATCCGGTTAATGATGAAAAGAACGGAGCTCTTTACGCAGAGTATAAAAAGCTGGCAGAAGCTGAGACAAGTGTGATTTTTGGCGGACGTCTTGGTGAATATAAATACTATGACATGGATCAGGTTATTGCAGCTGTATTGGATCGCTGCGAAGAGGAATTACATTAAGATCAGGAAATGAGGGGGAATTAAATGCAAACAACATTACTTATCATGGCTGCTGGTATTGGTTCCCGTTTTGGCGGTGGTATCAAACAGCTGGAGCCGGTTGATGAGCAGGGTCATATTATCATGGATTATTCGATTCATGATGCGATCGAAGCTGGTTTTAACAAGGTGGTTTTTATTATCCGAAAGGATATTGAAAATGAATTTAAGGATGTGATCGGGAATCGGATTGAGGCGGTTTGCAAGGCGCATTCAGTAACTGTGGACTATGCTTTCCAGGATATCAACGATATTCCGGGAGAACTTCCGGAAGGCCGTACAAAGCCGTGGGGAACTGGTCAGGCTGTGCTTGCAGCGAAAAATATAATAAAAACCCCGTTCATTGTGATTAATGCAGATGATTACTATGGCAAGGAAGGCTTCAAGGCCGTCCACGAGTATCTTGTAGATGGCGGTGAGTCTTGCATGGCAGGTTTTGTCTTGAAGAACACGCTGTCCGATAACGGTGGTGTGACCCGTGGTATCTGCAAGATGGATGAAGGAAATAACTTGACAGAGGTTGTGGAAACAAAGAACATTGTAAAGACAGCAACCGGAGCAGAAGCAGACGGTGTGGCTGTCGATGTGAATTCTCTGGTATCTATGAATATGTGGGGCTTGACTCCTGATTTTCTAGATGTTCTGGAAGAGGGCTTCAAAGAGTTCTTCGAGAAAGAAGTACCGGGTAATCCTCAGAAAGCCGAGTATCTGATTCCAATCTTTATCGGTGAACTTCTGGCAGAGGATAAGATGTCTGTTAAGGTGCTGCGGACTAATGATACATGGTATGGCATGACCTATAAAGAGGATGTTGCGGTTGTAAAAGAGAGTTTTCGTGGTATGCTGGAGCGTGGTGTTTATAAAGAAGAACTGTTCTGTGATATAAAGTAATATTGGTATTGTAAAATAGCAAAATGCTCAGATCCCCACAAAGGATCTGAGCATTTACAATACGAACTATTTCTTCTGTAATTTCAGCACGTCCTCAAGAGAAAGGCCTGAAAATTTGGAGATGTCTTCAGGGGAGAATCTTGGATCCTGAAGCATACGCTGTGCTGTCAGCATAGCTTGTTCCTGATGGCCTTCGGCACGCGCATCATCGCACATTTCCTGAACAGCCTGACACATATTAACCCTCCCTTCTGTTTCTGTGAAACGTAAGTTGATACCGGTTATGGAGTCGATGACCCTGGCTGCTTTGAGCTCGAGTGACCGGAAGCCGGGACTCTGTGATGTAAGCTCCTGGAGCTTCCGTTTATCTTTGGAATATTTGATGAAGAGCATGACTTCTTTGAGATTGCTCTGGAGTTTGTCAAGTTCTTCATCCTTTATCTCGGCAGGTGAGAAGAGATTGATCCGGTAATCCGGGACCATGGAAAGAATTTCGGGGCCCTGGACAGAGAGCATTTCGTGGAGGCTCCTGGGAGCGTTCCAGGTGTCGGAACCGAAGTACACGACCGTGGTTATGACCGGGATGAGCCGGTCATCCTTGTAGAAGCCGGTGAGATATTCTCAGGATGTAGAAGGCCATTGCTTTGCTTCTCTGTGTGATCTGGCGGAATTTTCTACCTGTCCTGCGTATTCTAATGCATCGTAGACCATATTCTTAACCGGCATTGCAAAGTTCTGTTCCGATTGATTTTCAATCCCCAGGAGAAGATAGATCCTTGAATCATCGTGCATAACATTAAGAGATTTGAATTCGTCCCGGAATTTCTGGACGGGAACTTCTGAAGTGCCGGATCCGTAGGGGACAGCGAGAGCTGTGGTATCCAGTGGATGAAGAGTGTCAGGGTCTATGATGTTTTTTCCTTTGTACAGCATATGGTTGAACACATCCGCAAAAACGCGGTTGTCAGCCATGTAATCTTTGGTGATGGTATCCTTTGTACCCATAGGTTTCACCACCTTCGATCTGTTTATGTGATCAGAGTAGTTTATTATCTGATCCAGTTACAGGGTATCATACATTTTGGTGTTTGAGAAGCGGATATCTGATATTTTATCATTTTTGCAGCTTGCGGAGATCTGTTTGACAACATTCTTATATAAGATTTACCGGGATTTTACAGTGGCTTCTTGCCAGCTGCCCTTTTCCGGTGTTAAAATAACAGTATCAATGAAAGAACAGGGAGAATGAAATCAATGTACGATTATCTTATCGTAGGTGCCGGTCTTTACGGTGCGGTTTTTGCACAGGAGGCGAAGCGTGCCGGGAAGTCAGTGCTTGTGATCGACAAGCGTCCGCATATTGCGGGAAATGTATATACAGAGAAGGTGGAAGGGATCAACGTGCATAAATACGGTGCGCATATTTTCCATACCAATAATAAGAAGGTCTGGGATTATATCACCCGGTTTGCCACCTTCAATCGTTTTACCAACAGTCCGGTTGCCAATTATCACGGGGAGCTGTACAGTCTTCCGTTTAATATGTATACCTTTAACCGGATGTGGGGCGTGGTGACTCCGGAGGAGGCTGCGGCAAAGATCGAGGAGCAGCGGCAGGTTGCAGGGATCACGGAACCTTCGAATCTGGAGGAACAGGCTATCAGCCTTGTAGGTACGGATATTTATGAGAAGCTGATCAAGGGCTATACGGAGAAGCAGTGGGGACGTCCATGTACGGAGCTTCCTGCTTTTATCATCAAGAGGCTTCCGGTGCGTCTGACCTTTGATAATAACTATTTCAATGCGTTGTACCAGGGAATCCCGGTGGGTGGTTATTCGAAGATGGTTGCCAATCTGCTGGACGGTATCGAGGTACGGCTGAATGAGGATTATCTGGAGAAAAAAGAGCAGTACGATGCAATGGCGGAGAAAGTGATCTACACAGGTGCCATCGACGCGTATTTTGACTATAAGCTGGGTACTCTGGAGTATCGTTCCGTGCGTTTTGAGAATGAAACACTGGATAAACCTAATTTCCAGGGAAATGCAGCAGTGAATTATACGGATGTGGAGACTCCATGGACCCGTATCATCGAGCATAAATGGTTTGAGTTCGGAAAGGATGAGGAGGGTAATGATCTTCCGAAAACGGTGATCAGCCGGGAATACAGTTCCGAGTGGAAGCCTGGAGATGAGCCGTATTATCCGGTCAATGATGAGAAGAACGGAGCGCTTTACGGACAGTATAGGGAGCTTGCAGAGAAGGAACCGAAGGTGATCTTCGGCGGCCGTCTTGGCGAATATAAATATTATGACATGGATGCGGTGATCGCTTCTGCGCTGGATATGTGTGAGCGGGAGCTTGCATAAAAAAGATACTGGATATAACTAATGATAAGATCCTCTTATATTTCGGAGCCAAGGCAAAAGGGAATATAAGGGGATTTTATGCATAGAATGGCAGTGAGATTTTTTGAGGGAGGAAAGAGCAATGAAAAGGTGCAAAGGTGTGCTTCTGGCAGGAATGCTGGTGCTGAGTATGAGTGTTCCGGTGTATGCGGACAAGTCGGTTGTGATGAAGGTGGAAGCTCCGGCAGATACCACAGATTATTATATGACTGTGGATTCCGGTGGAGTTGGTGTGGATATCTATCCGTCCACCGACGGAAAAGGTGAAAAGCTCAATGATAAGACGGTAAGGGATGGTACTGTCCTGCATATCGAAGGGGAGACAGAGAAGAATGGTGAGACCTGGGGATATACAGAGTATAATGGCAGATACGGTTATGTGCCGCTGGAGGAGCTGCGGCCCTCAAAGGATGCGGAGCTGGCGAAGGCCGGAATCGCAGGGGGCACGGAGAAAGAGACTTCTGCAGTGAATCAGGGAGACGCATCCGATACGCAGAATTCCGCAGCCGGCGAAGGACAGGGAACGTCTGCAGGGACGGCCAGCACAGGCAGTTCTCAGGCTCAGAATGGCGAAGGACAGGGAACGTCTGCAGAGACGGACAATACAGGCAGCTCTCAGGCTCAGAATGGCGAAGGACAGGGAGCGTCTGCAGAGATGGCCAGCACAGATGAATCTCAGGCTCAGAGAGGCGAGGTTCAGGGGCCACCTGCAGCGTCGGCCAGCACAGGTAGTTCTCAGGCTCAGAGCGGCGAGGTCCAGGGACCGCCTGCAGCGGATGGAACAACAGAAGGTGGGAAATCTGCGGATGAAGCTGTCACCAAGCCGGTCAATGGCACAGCTGCGACATCCTTTAAAGAAGAAAATTCCTGGTATAAAAGTCCGTTTATCTGGATCGGGATCGCAACAGTACTTGCAGTAATCGGAATTCTGGGTTATCATTTGAAGAAACGTTAACAGATAAACCAGATCAATATAAGAAAAGTGGAGAATTTTGTGAAGAGATTACAGCTTGTCAGGAAGAAATTACTGCCGCTTCTTTTGTGTGTGGCAGTTGCGGGCAGCCAGGTTCCGGTCATGGCAGCCGATGTGGAAGGCTTCAGTGATTCTGCGGAAGGCTTCAATGAAGAATGGTCTGAAGATACACAGACGCAGTCGGCGGAAGCAGAGGATACGACGGAGACCGCAGAAGGGAATACCACAGAGAACACCGGTATCCCGGATGAACAGACAGAGGATATTGCAGAGGCAGCCGACGGGGATACCGAGGATGTAGCTTTGCAGAGCTCCGAGGAGGATACAGAGACTCCCGAAACATCAGAAGGATTGTCTTCTGATTCCCAGGAGGATACCTTTGGCGACGGTGAGGAGAGCTTCGGGGATGCCTCAGACAGTGGTGAGTCCGGCATCGAATATATCAAGGGCCGTCCGCTTACGGAGGAAGAGGAGCAGGAACAGCTGGCACCCTTTGATAATCTGACCTCTTATTCCACCGCCGTGGAGATCGGAAATGATGTGGATGAGGTACCGATGGGAAGAGCTGCGGCCTATCCGCCCTATTATAATGCAGCGGATCAGGGATATGTCACTTCCGTAAAGAATCAGGAGCCCTACGGTATGTGCTGGGCATTTGGAATGGCCTCTCTTCTGGAAACCTCGTTTCTGACCCAGGGCCTTGGGGCTTATGATCTGTCGGAAGAGCATCTGGCGTATTTTTTTGCAAATAGAAAGAATGACCCGCTTGGAAATACCTACGGGGATGTCAATAAGCATATGGGGACAGATGATAAAGGAAACGCAGATTATCATGAGGGCGGAAATGATCTTCTGGCTTCCATGTTTCTGAGCACCTGGTCCGGAATGACAACAGAAGGGGATGTGCCTCTGGCAACAGATTCCACGCATACACAGAAAACCGGTGTGACTCCGGCGGCATCCAAGGCGTACAATGCAGCTGCTTATCTGAAAAATGCCTATTTTTCCGATTATTCCGTAAATGCCATGAAGAAGCTTCTGGTTGCAAATAATTCGGTCACTGTGATGTATAATGCACAGAATGCCTATTACAATGCAAGTACAGCGGCCTATTCCTATCCTACCAGCACCAAGAACGTGAATCATGTAGTTACAGTGGTGGGTTGGGATGACAATTATTCTGCGAAGAATTTCCGGGCATCTTCCAAGGTAAAGGGAGACGGAGCCTGGATCGTTAAGAACAGCTGGGGTACAGGCTGGGGAAAATCCGGATATTTTTATATGTCCTATGAGGATAAGTCTGTCAGTGAGCTGGTTGCGGCTACGGCTGTCAATACACCGAAATATAGCAACAATTATTTTTATGACGGAACGTCAGGCCTTGGCTCCATCCGCATGTATGCGGGAGAACAGCTGTCCACGGTTTTTCGTGCCAGTGCAGGAAACGGAAAAGCGGAATCGCTTGGTGAGGTGACTCTTAGCTCCATGTCTGCCAATAATTCCTATACTGTGCAGGTATACACAAATCTGAAGGATGCCAGTGATCCTACCAGTGGAACACCGGCATATTCCACACCGGTTTCCTGCAGTCAGCCGATGGCTGGGGTTATGACCTTTCAGATCCCGGAGGTTCTGCTCAGCCAGAACAGTCTGTATTCTATTGTGGTGACAAATGCAGGAAGCACATATATAAAATACTGTGTGGAGGCAGAGGTCAGTTATGGCTGGTGTAGCTTTTCTCCGTCTATCGTATCCGGTCAGAGCTTTCTGCGATATAACGCGGAGGATACCTGGATGGATGCGGTTGAATTTAATCCATCGGTAACGCCGAGGATCAAGGCGCATACTAGGACTCTGAGCAGTGCGGCCAGGATGCAGCTTTCTTCGTCTGAGATAAGTCTGTATTCCGGAGATCAGAAAACACTGAATGCTTCGGCTACCAGATCCGAGATGGATGCTTCCGGCATTGTCTGGGAAAGCTCAGATACCAGTGTGGCTGCTGTAAATGGAAGCGGCGTTGTTACTGCAAAAAATCCGGGAACAGCAACCATAACCTGCTACGGAAAAAATGCCAGGGGAATCCGGGCTACCTGTAAGGTTACGGTGAAGCTTCGTCAGACCACAGGTGTAAAACTGGTTTCCAAGGCATTTAACAGGATACGGATCTCCTGGAAAGCAGTTCCCGGCTGCAATCGTTATGCTATCTATCGCTGGGATGAAAGCGGAAATTCAAAAAAAATGGCAACCGTGACAGCAGATGTAGTGACCTGGCAGGATACTGCAGTGAAAACAGGAAGCACTTATACGTATCGGATCCGGGCTTCTTATGTACGTTCCGGAAAGAAGACTGTTTATGGAGCCGTATCTTCGCCGTTCTCAGCAAAAGCGGAGCTGGGGAAGGCCCGTGCAGTGGCTGAAGCTGTCAGCGGACCATGTAACAGGGTATCCTGGAAGAAGGTTTCCGGAGCCAGTGGCTATCATATCTACCGGAAGCTCCAGGGGAAAAGCTGGGTTCGGATCGGAACCGTGAACAACAAAGTATTGTCCTGGCAGGACACGAAGATTGAGGGAATCACCTCCTACGCTTATGCTGTGAGGCCCTATAAGAATGTAGACGGGAAAAAAGTTTTCGGAGGATATCAGGCAAGCAGCTATATCCTGTCCTATCCGGAACTTCAGAAGATATCCAGTGTCAGGAAGACCTCCAGGGGGCTGAAGATCTGCTGGAAAGCGCAGAAGAAAGCAGATTGCTATCAGATCTACCGTAAGACCGGAAAGGGTTCATGGAAAAAGATCAGTACAGTTTCCGGAGGCAGCAGCTCCTCCTTTGAGGATAAGACCGCAAAAAAGGGAACAACGTATTACTATGCGGTGCGTGCAGGGATAAAAACCTCCGGTGGAAAAGTACTCTGCGGAGGATACGCCGCAAAAGCAGCAAAGAGATAAAAGTGTTAAAATATAAAACGCCCGGATCTGGCTTGAAACATTCCAGATCCGGGCGTTTTATGTTTTGGTTGAATATGTGTATTATATATGATTATATCAGGCAGTTCAAAAGAAAGATCAGTCGTTGTTGATCACAACGCCTTTCTGAAGCATGATGTTGGCATAAAGTGCTTTCTCACTTGTGGAGATGATGCAGTATGCAGTTTTTGCTTCGTCATAGAATGCGAAACGCTCGATGTTTCCGACGGCTTTTTCGCCACGCTCGTCATGCTTGGAAACGATTTCTTTATATGTATCCCAGATCGGTGTCTCCACATTATCACCAGGCATTACTTCCATCAGGTTTACCGGATGCTCTACATAAGTATCCAGCGGGAAGAGCTTCAGGATGGCATCCAGGATCTCCGGAACGCCATGTCCGTCACAGCGGATGGTGATGGCATTTTTTCCCATGGATTCTACAGGGAAGTTTCCGTCAGCGATAACAAGACGGTCACTGTGTCCCATCTCACATAAAACCTTCAGTAATTCTGGTGATAAGATTTCTGGAATTCCTTTTAACATAGTTTATATCCTCCTAAGATCATTGTGTACTTACAGCATTTCGGAAATTACAGCATCAGGCTCAGGTGATCAGGACAGGATACATGGATTTCCGAAACTGTTATGACGCCGGTAGTATCAGACAGACCTGCCCGGCCACAGGCTTTAAAACTCTTATTAATTAATCTAACGGTATTTGGTCTTCTTTTCAAGGGAATATTTTCCTGTAAATGATGAAAATTTTATGGTTGACAGAAACCCTGTGGAGCGCTATGATGAACTCAAACGGAAACGTTTCGGTTTCTGAACCAAATGAGGAAATAATACAAAACAAATACAATGATTCCAAGGAGGAGAAGATTATGCCACTGGTTACATCGAAGGAAATGCTGTTAAAGGCACAGAAGGGCGGATATGCAGTAGGAGCATTCAACGCAGAGAATATGGAGATGGTGAAGGCAATCATCCAGGCAGCTGAGGAGCTGAAAGCACCGGTTATGATTCAGACAACACCTTCTACTGTTAAATATGGTACGGTTGAGACTTACGCTGCGATCGTAGCAGCAGAGGCAGCCAAGGCTTCCGTTCCGGTATGCCTTCATCTTGACCACGGCAGCAGCTTTGAGCTTGCGATGCAGGCAATGCATGCAGGCTATACCTCTGTGATGATCGATGGTTCCAAGCTGGATTTTGAGGATAATATCAGAGAGACCAGGAGAGTTGCGGATGTGGCAGCAGCCCTGGATATCCCATGTGAGGCTGAGCTCGGTAAGGTCGGTGGTAAAGAGGATGATCTTGAGGCTGAGGCAGACACTAACACCGACCCGCAGGAGGCGAAGGAATTCGTGGAGCGTACAGGTGTTACTTCCCTGGCAGTTGCCATCGGAACCGCACATGGTTTCTATGTGGGAACACCGGTTCTTGACAAGGAACGCTTAAGCGAGATCCGCGAAGTCGTAGATATCCCCCTTGTTCTTCACGGGGCATCCGGACTCAGTGATGAGGATGTCAGCGACTGTGTAAAACGTGGTATCTGCAAGGTTAACTTTGCAACAGAGCTTCGTGCCGCATATTCCAGGGCAGTGAAGGAGACCTTTGCAGAGAATGAGAACACCATCGACCCGAAGGCATACGGAAAGAAAGCAATCCAGGCAGTGAAGGAGCTGGTTGAGGCGCGTATGAAGGTTTGCGGCTGTGATGGAAAGGCAGAATGATCTTCTGTAAAAAAACAGAAACGGAGTGATCTGTATGGCAGCAACCATGAAAGATATTGCCAGGCGGACCGGACTTGGGCTCGCAACGATTTCTTCTTATTTTAACGGCGGAAACGTAAGAGAAAAAAACAGAATAAAGATCGAGGAGGCCATTCAGGAGCTGCATTATGAGGTCAATGAGGTGGCCAGAGGGCTTAAGACTAATGCTACCAAGACCATCGGCGTGGTGATCCCGGAGCTTAACAATACCTTTTGCGCGGAGATCATCACAGGAATGGAGGATGTCTTAAGGAGTCACGGATATGCGACTATTGTCTGTGACTGCCGTACCGATAAGAGACTGGAGCGGGATGCAGTGGAGTTTTTAAGCCGGAAGCGTGTGGACGGGATCATCAGCATGCCGGTGGATGCGGAAGGCAATCATCTGAAAAAATTCCAGAAAACCGGAAAGCCCATCGTACTCATTGACCGCAGGATCTGGGAGCTTTCCTGTGACAGTGTTCTGGTAGACAACGAGAAGGCGGCTGAGGACGCAATGAGAGTTTTTTTTCAGGCAGGACACCGTAAGATCGGGATCATTGGAGGACCGGAGGAAATTTCCACAGCACAGGAACGTCTCCAGGGGTACCGCAATGCATACGAAAAAGAAAATATACCGGTACGGGAATCTCTGATCTATCACGGCGATTATACCATTCAGGGCGGTGTGCAGGGAATAGAGAAGCTTGTTGCGGACAATCCGGATATGACGGCTGTGTTTGTTACCAATTATGAGATGACCATGGGGGCGGTGATCGGGATGAATGAGCTGGGTCTTAAGATCCCGGAACAGCTGTCTATGATCGGTTTTGACAATCTGCAGTTTGCCAGAGCATGCAATCCCAAGCTTACCATTGTGGCACAGCCTACACAGGGGATTGCCGGAGAAGTGGCGGGAATCATGCTGAAACGGCTGGAAGGGGCTGCAAGTGAAGAAACAGAACCGATCACGGAGAAGCTTGGCGCAGAGATCATCATGGGAAAATCCGTCCGTGTGCTGGACGAGAAGGAGAATCTATAATGAAACCATATTTATTAGGTATTGATATCGGCACCAGTGCCTGTAAGGTTGCGGTTTTTGAAAAATCGGGAACGGTTGTAGCTGCGGCCAACGGCGATTATCCGGTTTACTATCCGAAGGAGGGCTGGGCAGAACAGAATCCGGAAGAATGGTGGAGTGCTGTCTGTCAGGCGGTAAAGAAGGCCATCCAAAAAGCGGGGATAGCACCTGAGGAGATCGCAGGCATCGGTATTGACGGCCAGAGCTGGTCAGCCATTGCCATGGATAAGGACGGAAATGTACTGACAAACACTCCGATCTGGATGGATACCAGAGCACAGTCTATCTGTGACAGAATGAATGAAGAGATCGGGGCAGAGCAGATTTTTGAAGTATCCGGTAATTCCCTTCAGCCGTCCTACACAACTGCAAAGATTCTCTGGTATAAAGAAAATCTCCCGGAGGTGTACCAAAGGATCCACAAGATCCTGCAGTCTAACAGCTACATTGCATATAAGCTGACGGGTGTGATGAGCCAGGATGTTTCCCAGGGCTATGGCCTGCATTGCTTTGACATGAGAAAGGCAGCCTGGGATGAGGATATGTGCAGAAAGCTTGGGATTCCCATGGAATTTCTTCCTGAGATCTGTGCCTGTGATCATGTTGTGGGAACTGTTACAGAGAAGGCGGCGGAGGAATCCGGCCTTGCTGTGGGAACACCGGTTGTTGCCGGTGGTCTGGATGCGGCATGCGGAACACTGGGGGCCGGAGTGATCCATCCGGGTGAGACACAGGAGCAAGGAGGACAGGCCGGCGGAATGAGCATCTGCATGGATGAGTACAAGGCAGATCCCAGACTGATCCTTGGCTATCACGTGGTTCCGGGACAGTGGCTCCTTCAGGGAGGAACCACCGGAGGTGGTGGTGTCATGCGCTGGTTTGAACGTGAGTTTGCAGATTATGAGCGCTCTGTAGCAGGGGAAAAAGGCTCTTCTCTGAACCAGCTCAATGAGATCGCAGAAAGGGTCGCACCAGGCAGTGACGGAGTGGTATTTCTTCCATATATGTCCGGTGAGCGTTCCCCGATCTGGAATCCTAATGCGAAGGGCGTATTCTACGGACTGGATTTTGCCAAGACCAAGGGACATATGGTACGTGCCTGTATGGAAGGCGTAGCACTTTCTCTGAAACACAACCTTGAGGTGGCAAAGGAAGCAGGAGCAGATGTGGAAGTTCTCCGTGCAATGGGAGGCTCTGCAAATTCTCTTCTCTGGACACAGATCAAATCCGATATCACAGGAAAACCCATTGTAGTGCCGTCCTCTGATACGGCAACAACACTTGGTGCAGCGATTCTGGCAGGTGTTGGTGTTGGAATGTATCAGGATTATGATGAGGCCATCCGTCTTACGGTAAAGGAAACAAGAAGACATGAACCGAACCCGGAAAACCGGGACGTTTATGAGAAAACCTATAAAACCTATTTAAATCTCTATAAATCTCTTGAACCTATGATGAGAAATGAGGAGGAAAAGTGATCATGAAAGCAGCAGTAGTAGTAGCAAATGAGGATGTTCAATATCAGGAAGTGGAAGAACCTCAGGTAACACCGGGCCATGTGAAGATCAAGGTAAGATATTCCGGGATCTGCGGATCTGATATCCCGCGTGTATTAAATCACGGCGTACATTTTTATCCCATCGTGCTTGGACATGAATTTTCCGGCGATGTGGTGGAAGTGGGAGAAGGCGTTACCAAGGTGAAGGTCGGCGACCGTGTATCCGGTGCACCACTTCTTCCCTGTATGAAATGTGACGACTGTCAGAAGGGTAATTTCTCTCTCTGCAAGCATTACAGCTTCATCGGTTCCAGAGAGCAGGGAGCAAACGCAGATTATGTAGTGGTTCCTGAGCAGAATGCAGTACCATTCGCAGACAATGTTCCATATGAGCAGGGAGCCATGTTTGAGCCTGCAACCGTAGCTATCCACGGTGTATTCCAGAACGATTACCACGGCGGTGAGTATGTGGCGATCCTTGGCGGCGGTACGGTTGGTATGTTCACCATGCAGTGGACAAAGATCTTTGGCTCCAAAAAGGTAGTGGTCTTTGATATCAGCGATGAGAGACTTGCTCTTGCAAAGCGTCTCGGCGCAGATGAGATCATCAACACAAAGGAAGAGGGATATATGGAAAAAGCCATGGCCATTACAGGTGGAAAGGGCTACGGCTTCGTATTTGAGACAGCCGGACAGGTTCCTACCATGCATATGGCATTTGAGCTTGCAGCAAACAAGGCACATGTATGCTTCATCGGTACTCCTCATGAAAACCTTACCTTTACACCGAAGGAGTGGGAGAACATGAACCGTAAGGAGTTCAAGCTTACCGGTTCCTGGATGTCCTACAGTGCCCCGTATCCGGGACGTGAGTGGGAGCTGACGGCGCATTATTTTGCAACTGGCCAGCTGAAGTTTGACCCGGGCTTCATCTATAAGAAAATCCCGATGAGCCAGGCACAGGAGGCATTCCAGCTGTTCAAGACACCGGGCCTTGTAAAAGGAAAGATCCTTCTTTCCAATGAGGAAGACTGATATGATCCTGACAGTAACCTTAAACGCTGCCATTGACAAGCGTTATGTAGTGGATGATTTTAAAGTGGGCGAAGTGAACCGAGTGCGTGAATGTACCTACGTTCCCGGCGGAAAGGGACTGAATGTTTCCAAGCCGGCGTCCATTTACGGTGCTGAAGTGGTTGCCACCGGCTTTGTAGGCGGCTACGCAGGCAATTATATAGAAGCTGCCCTGAAGCCTTTTGGAATTAAGAGTGCTTTTTACCATGTGGATGCGGAGAGCCGCTCCTGTATCAACATCTGGGATGAGGTGAATCATGTACAGACCGAATTCCTGGAGCCGGGATTTACACTGACAGAGGCAGATTTTGAGGGCTTTGAGAAAAAATTCCGCCAGCTTGTAAAAGACGCTTCTGTTGTGGCGATGTCCGGCAGCGTGCCGAAGGGACTTGACGGAAGTGCCTACCAGCGCCTTGTGAAGATTGTGAAAGACGCCGGAAAACCGGTGATCCTGGATACCAGCGGCAAGCTTCTGGAAGAGGGGATCAAGGCAGCACCGACACTGATCAAGCCTAACATTGATGAGATCCGTATGCTGACAGGCAAGCATTGTGACGATATCAACGATGTCATTGAAGCAGCGAAAGCCATCCATGCCGGTGGTGTAGAGATCGTGGCGGTCTCGCTTGGAGCAGATGGTTCCTTGGCAGTCGGAGAGGAAGGGATTTTCCGTGCGGTGGTTCCGAAGATCGATGCGGTAAATACCGTAGGCTGCGGAGATTCCATGATCGCAGGCTTTGCCCTTGGATTAAGTGAGGGACTTTCCCTGGAAGAGACTCTGCAAAGAGCCAGTGCGATCTCAGCGGCGGCAGCCATGCGCGAGGAAACGGGCTTCTTTGTGATGGAGGATATGGAGGCTCTTCTTCCGAAGATCGAGATCAGGCGTTTATAAGATAAGCTTATAATAAGAAAATTTTTATAAAAAAGGAGATGTAAAGATGGCAGAAGTTATCAATCCGACAATTGTGCCGAAAGTGACACTTCCTTCCGGCGAGCAGGTTCCGTGTGTCGGAATGGGAACATTCGGTTCCGACCGTGTATCCGCAGAGGATGTATCTGCAGCTGTTGCAGGCGCGATCCGCAGTGGCTACCGTATGTTTGACTGTGCCGCATGCTACGGAAATGAGCATGAGATCGGCCAGGTATTTAAGGACGCTTTTGACGAAGGTGTTGTAGAGCGTAAGGATCTTTTTATCATGACAAAGGTATGGAACGACATGCACAGAAGAGTAGAGGAAGCCTGTGACAAGAGCATTAAGGATCTTCAGTGCGATTATGTGGATATGTATTTCATCCACTGGCCATTCCCGAACTATCATGCACCGGGATGTGATGTGGATTCCAGAAATCCGGATTCCAAACCCTTCAGTGTGGAGGAGTTTATGGATACATACCGCCAGTGTGAGGCGTTGGTAGAAAAAGGAAAGATCCGTTACATTGGTATTTCCAATATGACCATTCCGAAGCTTGAGGCAGTTCTTCCGCTTATGAAGATCAAACCTGCAACCTGTGAGCTTGAGCTTCATGTATGCTTCCAACAGCAGGAGCTTTATGATTATCTGGTAGAGCATAACATCCAGCCGGTAGGCTATATGCCAATCGGTTCTCCACGCAGACCGGAGAGAGATATCTGCCCGGAGGATGTTGCGGATCTGGAGGTTCCGGAGATGCAGGCGATCGCAAAGGCACATGGTGTTCATCCGGCTCTGATCGCTCTGAAGTGGGCACATCAGAGAGGCGAGATCTCCATTCCGTTCTCTGTGCACAACTATGCAAGCAACCTGAAATGTGTCACAGAGGATCCCCTTACAGAGAAAGAAATGGCAACCATCGCAACTCTGGAAAAAGGCAACCGTCTTGTAAAAGGACAGGTATTTCTGTGGCATGGTGCAAATGACTGGCATGACCTCTGGGATGAGGATGGCGTTATCGTAAAATAATAAAATTATGCAGGAAAATCCCGTATCCCATATGTTGGATGCGGGATTTCTTTGTATTTAATTTGGACTAAGAAACTCCGTTGTAAATTTTAACCAAACATGTTAACATATAAAAAGAATTAATAGTTATTGTTCACAGAAAGGACAGTAATCTTACCAATGAAAATGACAGAGACGGGGGAAGGATCTGTCAGGGGGATGTGCAATAAAAACAACAGAAACTGATCAGAGGGGGACAACAGAAATTATGTATCGTATTTTACTGGTAGATGATGAGATACTTGTTCGAGATGCGATCCGGGAGAATATTGACTGGAAAGCAATGGACTGTGAGCTGGTAGGAGACTGTGATAACGGGAAAGCAGCAGCGGAATTTGTGCAGAACCATCCGGTGGATATCGTGCTGACAGATATCCTTATGCCATATATGGATGGTATGGAACTGAGCCGTTTTCTTCATGATAATTATCCGGACATCGTGATCGTGATCTTCAGCGGATTCGGAGAATTCGAGTATGCCAAGAAGGCGATCCAGTATGGTGTCAGTGAATATATGCTGAAGCCGGTGACAGCCATGGAACTCAGAAATGTTATCGGAAAAATGAAAGAGAAAGTGGACCAGCAAAGAAAAGAAAAAGAGAAGCTGGAACGTCTGACACAGACTTCCGAGAATTATCAGAAAAACGCTATTGTGATCCGTTCCAGAGCGCTGCAGGGCTTTGTGGATAATATCAAGACACGGCAGGAAAGTCTGGAAGAGCTTGCAGCACTGGGAATCGATCTTGAGGCAGCCTGCTATCGTGTGGCTGTTTTTGAGCTGGATTTGTATTCGGACGGTAGTCAGCTTACTGCAGAGAAACGCCAGGAGAGTGCACTGATGTCTTTTGTTCTTTTTAATATCAGTGATGAGATCATCAGCAAGGAAAAAGCAGGAGTGGCATATCAGGACGGAGACAACAAGGTTGGTGCTCTTTTCATGGGAAACCGTACCAGAGAGTTTGAACAGAAGATCATGGAGATATGCAGGACGATTCAGGATAAGCTGAAGGAACTGATGTCGCTGGATATTTCTATCGGTGTGGGAAACTGGGCCAGAACTCAGCAGGAACTTCGTGTATCCCATGAACTTGCTGAGAAAGCTATTGAATATCGTTATCTTCTTGGCGGAAGCCTTCTTATTGACATGGAAGAGCAGCCGGTGGAAAAAAATCTTTCCATTAAAGATTATGTAGAGAAGCTGGTAGCTGCTCTGAAAGCGGGTAAAAAGGAAAATGCAGAGCATATTCTGGAACAGATCTCTTCTGAGATCAAGGAAGCTCGGGTGGATAAGAGTCGTGCCTGCGTGTATCTTCAGCAGATCATCCGTGCAGCAGATGAGACCTGTGAGGATATGGTTCCGGACAACAGGCTTTTTTCCAAAAGAGAAGCACTTCTGCAGCAGGTTACGGAGCAGAATTCTTTTGACAGTGCTGTTGAACTGGTCAGGAATCATATCGGAGAAATTTTCCAGACACTTTCCGATGCAAACAGCTCCAGCGGACAGCGTCAGGCTAGACTTGCCCTGGATTATATCCAGAAGAATTATATGGATCCGGATTTAAGCCTGAACAGTATCTGTTCTTATCTGAATATCAGCACAAGCTATTTCAGTACGATCTTTAAGGAGCTTACGGGAGAGACTTTTACAGAGGTTCTGATCCGTACCCGCATGGAGAAGGCGAAGGAACTTCTGGAGAATACAACTATGAAGAATTATGAAATTGCCGAGAAAGTCGGATTTGCAGATCCCCATTATTTTGGGATTTCCTTCAAAAAAATGACCGGCTGCACACCGACAGAATATGCAAGGGAGAAACGTAAATGAGAGATATCCGGTTTGCGGCAAAGATCATAGGAAAATTTAAGAGTATCCAGAGTGCGATCTTTGCGGTGGTGACGGTGCTGCTTTTAAGCGCGGTGCTGGTCATAACAGGTGTTTCCATGAGATATACCCGCAATTCTATTTTTGAAAATTCTGCTGTCTACACCCAGAATATCGTGCAGCAGATGAATCAGAATATTGATTCCTATATTGATTACATGGAAAATATAGCTTATATGATCTCCAGTAACGAGGATGTACAGCAATATCTTTTTGGCGACAATGTGGACGATGGAACAAGAGAGCGCCTGCTCAATCAGTTCAAGACTATTCTGGACGGACGAAGTGATATCCGAAATCTTGGGATCATTGGAAGTAATGGACGGAAGCTGATCAACGACGGCAAGCAGTCTGTGAATCCGGATCTGAAGCTTTCCACCCAGGAGTGGTATCTGGAAGCTTTACAGAAGCCGGAAGGCCCGCTTCTTACATCTTCTCATGTACAGCACATCATCAGCGGAGAGCGTCCGTGGGTGATCACTTTAAGCAGGGGAATCCGTAATTTTTCCAACAGTGGTGAGAAAGAGGGAGTCTTTTTTATTGATCTGAATTATAGTGCCATCAGTGAACTTTGTGATCAGAATACGATCGGGAAAAAGGGATACGCATTCATTCTGGATGAAAGCGGAAATATAGTATACCATCCCCAACAGCAGCAGCTTTACAATGAATTGCAGACTGAGAATATCGACCTGATCGTGAAATCAAAAGAAGATACGGTGCGTACCGAAAGGGGAAACAGAGGAAAGCTGTATTCTATTTCCAGATCAAATAAAACCGGATGGACCGTTGTGGGCTGTATGAGCGTCAGCGAACTTCTGCGCAAGAGCAATCAGGCACAGAGTATTTATGTGCTTATTTCCGCACTTCTGATGATCGTGGCACTGCTTTTTTCCAGATTTCTGGCAAAGAGTCTCACATATCCTCTTCAGCGTCTCAGAGATTCCATGTCCAGAGTACAGGAAGGGCATTTTGACGGAGCAGATGTGGAAATCGATTCAGAGAATGAGATCGGAAGCCTGACGAAATCTTTCAATGTGATGACACATAGGATACAGGATCTTATGGAGCAGAACGTGAAGGAACAGGAAGCAAAGAGAAAAAGTGAGCTTAAGGCCCTTCAGTCCCAGATCAATCCTCATTTTCTCTACAATACCCTGGATTCGATCATCTGGATGGCAGAGGGCAGAAAGTACGAAGAGGTTGTTCTGATGACAGCATCCCTGGCACGTCTTCTTCGTCAGAGCATCAGTAATGAAGATGAAGTGGTTCCTCTCGCAAGGGAAGTGGAGTATGCCAAGGGTTATCTTACGATCCAGAAGATGCGTTACAAGGACAAGTTGGAATTCGAGATCGATGTAGAACCTTCTATACTAAATATCCCTCTGATCAAGCTGGTTCTCCAGCCGATCATTGAAAATGCCATCTATCATGGACTGAAATATAAAGAGAGTAAGGGACTTTTGCAGGTAAAAGGCTTTATGAAGGATGGAAATGCAGTTCTTCAGGTGATCGACAACGGTGTAGGTATGGATGAGGAAACATTGTCACATATTTATGATAAACATAAGGTGAATTATCATTCCAATGGTGTGGGTGTTTACAATGTACAGAAACGTCTGAAGCTTTATTATGGAGAAAATTACGGGATCACCTATGAAAGTGAAAAAGGTGTCGGAACCACTGCCACGATCACCATTCCGGGAATACAGGAGGAATCAATATGAAAAAACATAGAAAACTCCTGACTTTTGGAGTGGTCATCTGCCTTGTGGCGGGGCTTGTAGCCGGAATATTCTATTATAAACAGGTAGAAGAAGAGAGAAAACTATCGCTGATCTATATTCCGAAGGTTGTGGACGGTACCAACGATTTCTGGACATCACTGATCCAGGGGGCGGAGATGGCTGCAAAGGAATATAATGCAGATATCCGCGTATGGGCACCTGAGGAAGAAAATGATGTGGATGGTCAGAACAAGCTGATCGAAAGGGCAATAGAAGAAAAACCGGATGCGATCCTGATCTCGCCGTCCAGCTTCACTGAATCTGACCAGCTTTTGAAGAAGGCAAAGGAACAGGGAATACATATTTCATTTATTGATTCCTACACACAGGAAGAGGTTCAGGACCTTACCGTTGCGACCGATAATCTGGAAGCAGGGCAGATCCTTGGCAGGTTTGCGAAGGATCTTGTGGGAGCGGATGATCAGATCGCGATCGTTTCACATGTAAAGGGTGTATCTACGGCAGTTGAAAGAGAAAAAGGTTTCCGGACAGGACTTGGCAGTCTGAAGGATAATATCGTGGATGTGGTATACTGTGATTCTCAGTATGACAAGTCCTATGAGCTTACAAAAGAGCTGATGAAAAAATATCCGGATCTCAAGATGATCGCGGGGATGAATGAATATTCCTCTGTAGGTGCTGCAAGAGCAGTAAAGGCAGCAAAAGCAGAGAACCGGATTAGGGTGGTGGGAGTAGACAGCTCACAGGAGGCCGTTCAGCTGATGGAACACGGAATCTTCCAGGGAATCGTTGTACAGAAGGCATTTAAAATGGGGTATGTGGGTGTTCGGGAAACAGTTAAGATGCTGCGTGGAGAAAACTATAAAAAGAATATTAATTCCGGGTGCCAGCTGGTAACTCCTGACAATATGTATACCAGTGAGATCGAAAAACTGCTTTTCCCGTTTAATACGTTAAAAACATATGGTGATCTTACACCGTAAATAGTCATAAATGCACAAAGAAAAGGGTTAAATATTTACAGTACAGTAAATATTTAACCTTTTTTTGAAAGATATTCTATTACAATTATTGATTTTTGACGGTATTATAATAACCAAGAAAACACAAGATACGTGCAAAACGTGAGGAGGGTAAAAATTGGAAAAGTTAAAACAAAATCCAATCGTTAAGAAGCTCGGATTGAACAGAATACTTCTTGTCTGTGTTCTGATTCTTATGTTCCTGGTTTTTAAAGTAGTTCTTGGAAACAAGTTTCCGGCTGTTGACAGTATCAAGTCTACTTTGAACTATGTGTACTTCCTGGGCTTTTTGTCACTTGGCGTTACATTCGTAATCGCTACAGGAGGAATTGATTTCTCCATCGGACCTGTAATGTTCTGCTGTGCACTGGTATCCGGTTACTGCATGACATCCTACAAGGTTCCGTGTGCAGTTGCCATGATCCTTTGCATTCTGATCGGTCTCTGCTTTGGTATTTTCAATGGCTGGATGGTTTCTTACATGTCAGTGCCACCATTCATTATTTCCATGGCATCCATGAACATTGCAAAAGGTATTGCTTCTGTATTCACGAAAACACAGTCCGTAAGCTGGCCGGCAGCCAGTGAGGCAAACGGCTGGTTCCGTAATATCGTTTCCGTAAATGGCTTCCCTGTAGGAATTGTTATTTTCCTGGTAATGGCAGTTATCTGCGGTATCGTTCTTTACAACACAAAACCAGGACGTTACATCCTCTGCCTTGGATCTAACAAAGAGGCTGTCCGTCTTTCCGGTGTCAACACAAAGAAATGGGAAATGCTTGCTTATATGATCTGCGGATTCCTGGTAGGTATTGCAGCACTCTTCTTTGTAGCTACATACACAACTGTTCAGCCAGGTTATGGCGATCAGTACAACAATGAGGCTATTGCAGGCTGCGTTATGGGTGGTACATCCATGGTTGGTGGACTTGCTTCCATCGGCGGTACTGTAATCGGCGTATTTATCATCTCTCTTCTTCAGCAGGGCATTATGGCATTTGGCCTTGGTAAAGGACAGCAGATGATCATCACAGGTATCATCGTTATCGTTGCAGTTTATATCGACGTTTCTGCAAGACGCAGAAAGAACTGATCTTAGAGGGAGGATGCGACAATGGGTGAAGTTATTTTAACTATGAAGGACATTGATAAGTCCTTTCCTGGAGTTCATGCTCTGGATCACGTTAATTTCGAAGTAAAACGCGGCGAAGTACATGCACTTATGGGAGAAAATGGTGCCGGTAAATCAACACTGATGAAGGTTCTTACCGGTATTTATCAGAAGGATTCAGGTTCCATCGTTTACAAAGGAAAGGAAACAGAATTCCACAATACACGTGAGGCACAGGATGCCGGCGTTGTAATCGTACATCAGGAGCTGAACATGGTAGGTGATCTTACCGTTGCTCAGAACATCTTCATCGGACGTGAGCCGAAAAAAGGTTTTACCATCGATGATAAGAAAATGATCGAGGATTCCAAAAAGCTTTTCCAGGATCTGAACATTGAGATCAATCCGAAGGAAAAGATGAAAAACCTGACAGTCGGAAAACAGCAGATGTGTGAGATCGCAAAAGCAATCTCTCATAAAGCTGAGGTTATCATCTTCGATGAGCCTTCCGCAGCGCTTACCGAGAAAGAGATCGCAGATCTGTTTGAGATCATCCGTGACCTTCGTAAGAAAAATCTCGGTATCGTGTATATCTCACATCGTATGGATGAGATCAAAACGATCACAGACCGTGTAACAGTCATGCGAGATGGTGGTTATGTAGGAACCCTCATCACAAAAGACAGCACAAAAGAAGATATCATCAACATGATGGTTGGTCGTGTTATTTATGAGGATCCGAAGCAGGAGAGTGCAGTTCCGGCAGATGCACCGGTAGTTCTTAAGGTTGAGCACCTGAATGCAGGCAAAATGGTTCAGGATGTAAGCTTTGAGCTGAGAAAAGGTGAAATCCTTGGTTTCTCAGGACTGATGGGCGCCGGACGTACTGAGACAGCCAGAGCACTGTTCGGAGCAGACCCGAAACAGAGTGGTAAGATCTCTGTTATGGGTAAAGACGGACAGCTTCACGAGGTAACCATCAACAGCCCGCAGGATGCTGTTAAATACGGTATCGGTTATCTGTCAGAGGACAGAAGAAGATATGGCTGTGTTGTACAGAAATCTGTAACAGAAAATACTACACTGGCAACCATGGAAGAGTTTACCAATGGTATTTTTATCAACAAGGCAAAAGAGAAGCAGGTTGCAGAGAAATATGTAAATGAGCTTGCAACAAAGACACCGACCACCGACCAGCTGGTAGTAAACCTTTCCGGTGGTAACCAGCAGAAGGTTGTTATTGCTAAATGGCTGACACGAGACAGCGATATCCTTATTTTCGATGAGCCGACAAGAGGTATCGATGTTGGTGCCAAGAACGAAATCTACAAATTAATGAACAGACTGGCAGCAGAAGGCAAATCCATTATCATGATTTCTTCTGAGATGACGGAAGTTCTCCGAATGAGTGACCGTATCATCATCATGTGTGAGGGTAAAGTTACCGGATGTATTGATATCTCCGAGGCAACCCAGGAAAACATCATGGACAAGGCCACACGGAATATCGATTAAGGAGGAAAGTCATGACTAAGAAGAAAAAAAGTATTTTAAGTGATCAGAGATTTATTGTTTTGCTCGTTATCATTATCCTGTGTGCAATATTCTCAGGCTTGAGTAAAGAATTCAGACAGTACACCACGATCCTGAGTATGCTGGATTTCTCATATTACGATCTTCTTATGGCGATCGGAGTTACATTCCCGCTTATCACTGGTGGTGTTGACCTGTCAATCGGAACTGGTATGGTAGCATACGCACTGATCGCCGGAACACTGATCAGAAACAACAATTGCCCGGTAGCTCTGGCAATGCTGATCTGTATTGTTCTTGGTATCGCAGTCGGTGCACTGAACGGTGTACTGATCGGTGTTATGAACCTGCCGCCATTTTTGGCAACACTTTGTACCTGTATGATTACCCGTGGTGCCGGCTCTCTTTGCAGCGCAACACCATGGCCGGGACTTACACAGCCGGGCGGATGGTTCCATACCATCTTCAAGGTAACAGTTGGTACAGGAAGAAGTGCTTCACGTTATCCGCTCGGTTTCCTGTGGATGATCATTCTGGTTCTTCTTATGGAGTACATCCTGAACCACACCAAGTTCGGTCGTTACACAATTGCAATCGGTTCCAACAAAGAGGCAGCAGCCCTTTCCGGAATCAATACAAAGTTCTATCACGTAATGGTATACGTTGTCTGCGGTCTGTTTACAGGTCTTGCAGCAATCGCATACGCAGCAGTAACACCTACTGTACAGCCTGGTACTGGTGCCGGACTTGAGATGGATGCTATCGGCGGTGTATTCGTTGGTGGTGTAGCAGCTACCGGTGGATATGGTTCCGTGATCGGTACATTCGTTGGTATCTTCGTCATCATGCTTCTGAAAACAGGTCTTCCATATATCGGCCTGCAGGCAAACTGGCAGCAGATCATCACTGGTATCGTTCTGATCGTAGCCGTTCTGATCGATATCCTGAAAGAGAAAAAAGCAGCACACTGATATTAAGAAGTGTGTATAATAAGTAAGGGTGCTGTTTACAGAGAAATGTGAACAGCACCCGATAATCAAAGATGTGAAACGCCAAGGGGTAGCAACGGCGTATGAACATAAAAAACTATATAATATATTTTAAGGAGGAAATATTATATGAAAGCAAAAAAGGTTATGGCATTAATGCTCTGTGCAGCAATGGTAACAAGCATGAGCGCAACAGCAGCTTTTGCAGCTGAGGAGAAAGAAGATGCAGCAACAGAGGAATCCGCAGATTCCACAGCAGCTGAGGATCCTACCGCACAGTTCGACGGACTGAAAGCAAACGAAGCTTATGTGTTCCCGATGATGGTTAAATCTTTCCAGTCCACATACTGGGATGCAGCTCAGGAAGGTATGAAAAAAGCATCTAAGGAGCTGGGCGTTGATTATAAACCACAGGGACCGAACAGTGAGTCCGATATCGCTGACCAGGTTAACATGATCAACACAGCTATCGCTTCCAATCCTGTTGGATTAGGACTTGCAGCTTGTGATACATCTTCTGTTACAGATGCACTTAAGACATGTGCAGAAAAAGGAATCCCGGTTGTAACATTCGATACAGGTATCGCTGATGCTCCGGAAGGATCTGTAGTATGCGAGGTTTGTACAGACAACGCACAGGCTGGTGCAGTAGCAGCTGAGAATATGTACAACAGCATTAAAGACGTTGTTAAAGATGCTGAGGGACAGGTTGTAATCGGTGAGGTTAACCAGGATGCAACAGCTCAGAACATCCAGCAGCGTGGTACAGGATTCATCAACAAGATGATCGAGCTTCTTCAGGCTGATGGCAAGACTGTAGCAGTAAGCGGCAACGAGTTCTATGTAAACGCAGCAGAGGGTGCTGACGCAGACGCTAAAGACGCAGACGTTGTTATCCAGGTAGCTGTACCTGCACAGACAACTGTAGAGCTCTGCTCCACAGAGGCACAGGCAATCCTTTCCCAGGAGAACTGTATCGCAGTATTCGGTTCTAACCAGGTTTCCGCAGAGGGTGTTCTTGCAGCAAATGCTAACCTTAACGTTCTTGGTTCTGACCCGGCAAACGGTGATGTAGTTGGTGTTGGTTTCGATGCTGGTTCTATCATCAAAGCAGCTGTTAAAGATGGCACATTCATCGGTGCTGTTACACAGTCTCCTCTTATGATGGGATACTATGCAATCTACGCTCTGACAGCAGCAGCAAACGGCCAGGAGCTTCAGGATGTTCCTACAGACGGTTACTGGTATGATGCAACAAATATGGAAGACGAGGATATTGCTCCTAACCTTTATGACTAATCATATAATCGATCAGATCGTGAAGTTGTAATGAACGCGGATTGCGTTCACGAACGTAAAAATAAGAGATCCGCTGGCTGATTCAGTCAGCGGATTTTTTAAACAAATAATGCAGTAGTTCATAAATAATCGCTGTATTATTGGCAAATAAAGACACTTTTTTTGACAAAAGAGGTTCTTATCACCGGAAGGATCCTGATGTATGATAAATACAACATCAGATATGAAAGTGATCAGAAGCTTACATATTGAGGAGGATTTAAAAATGGCAACATATTATTTAGCAGTAGATATCGGAGCATCCAGTGGACGTCACATTCTGGGACATATGGAAAACGGAAAAATGATCCTGGAAGAAATCTATCGTTTTGAGAACGGCATGGTTAAGAAGGATGGAGAGCTCTGCTGGGAGTTTGACCGTCTTTTCACCGAGATCGTAAATGGTCTCAAAAAATGTAAAGAGATCGGCAAGATCCCGGTAAGCATGGGTGTTGATACCTGGGGTGTTGACTTCGTACTTCTTGACAAGGATGACAAGGTTCTTGGCAACACGGTAGGCTACCGTGATCATCGTACAGAGGGAATGGACGAGGAAGTTTATAAGACAATTTCCCTGAAGGATCTGTATGCAAGAACCGGTATCCAGAAAGCGATCTACAATACAGTATATCAGCTGATGGCAGTGAAGAAGAAACATCCTGAGTATCTGGAGCAGGCTGAGACACTTCTTCATGTACCGGACTACTTCCATTTTCTTCTTACAGGAAAGAAAACCTGTGAATACACAGAGGCAACCACAGGACAGCTTGTATGCCCGACAACTAAGGACTGGGATTATGAGCTGATCGATATGCTGGGATATCCGAGAAAGATTTTCCAGAAGCTGATCATGCCTAGCACAAGCATCGGACATTTAACAGACGCAGTGAAAGAAGCAGTTGGCTTTGACCTTGAGGTTGTAGCACCGGCTACACATGACACAGGATCTGCAGTTCTGGCTGTTCCGGCAAATGATGACGATTTCATTTACATCAGCTCCGGCACATGGTCTCTGATGGGAATTGAGAGAAAAGAAGCAGACTGCTCTGAGAAGAGCTGTGAGATGAACTTCACAAACGAGGGTGGATATGCAGGACGTTTCCGTTATCTGAAGAACATCATGGGTCTCTGGATGATCCAGTCTGTACGTCATGAGTTTGATGATGCGTACAGCTTTGCACAGATCTGCGAGATGGCTGAGGAGGCAAAAGACTTCCCGTCAAGAGTAAACGCAAACGATGAGTGCTTCCTTTCTCCTGAGAACATGACAAAAGAGGTTCAGGACTACTGCCGCAGAACAGGACAGCAGGTTCCGGAAACTCTTGGCGAGATTGCAACCGTTATCTATACAAGCCTTGCAGATTGCTACGCTAAGATCGCAAAGGAGATCGAGGAGATGACAGGAAGAACCTACAGCCGTATCCATATCGTAGGCGGTGGTTCCAATGCAGGATACTTAAATGAGCTGACTGCAAAAGCTACAAAGAAAGAAATCCATGCAGGTCCTGGTGAGGCTACTGCAATCGGTAATATCACAGCACAGATGCTGAAGGCCGAGGAATTTAAAACGATCGAGGAGGCTCGTACAACCATCCATGAGTCCTTCGGTATTAAAGTATACAAAGCATAAATAATTGGAGGTCTTATTATGTTAGTTAACACAAAGGCAAAAGTTGGTGTATTTTCAATTGCTTTAGGCGCATATCTTCCGCAGTTTCCGTCACTGGTGCCGGAATTTGAAGCACAGTATGATGCGTTCAAGAAAACACTTCCGGGTACAGTAGAGATCATCGACGGTGGAATGGTTACCACAAAAGAGCAGGCTATGGAAGCTGGGGACAAATTCCGTGCAGCAGATGTTGATCTTGTATTTCTTCAGATGCTGACCTACGCAACATCCTACAACATGCTTCCTGCAATCCGTGATCTTGATGTTCCGGTCGTTCTTGTGAACGTTCAGAAATTGAAAGCGCTGGATTATGAGCACACTGACATTGCCTCCTGGCTGGGTGAAGGCTATGCATGCGGTGCTGTAGGCGAGGCAGTTGCTGACCTTGAGAGAGCAGGCAAGAGACATGCGGTTATCACAGGCGTTGTAGAAGGCGGAGATCCTGCAGTTCAGGCTGAGATCGAAGACTGGTGCAAGGCTGCTCAGGTAAGAAGAAGATTCCGTGAGACTAACATTGCACAGATCGGAAGACCATATCCGGGTATGATGGATCTGTATATTGATGAGACAAACCTCTATAACAGAATGTTCCTCTACACAAAACAGTTCGACTGGGAGAAGATGTGGGCGATCGCTGATGATATCACAGACGAGGAGGCAATCCGTGCAAAGGCACAGGATATCCTTGATACATTCGATATTGAGGGCGGCGGCACGATCGAGAAAGTATGGGATATGGCCAAATACGTTGTTGCTTTTGAGAAATGGGTAAAAGACGAGCATCTTGGAATGATCGCTTCCCATTACGACGGATTTGCACAGGGTAAAGCCGGTGTCCTTGACAGTATGCTGATCCCGGCATTCTCCATGCTGATCAAACAGGGTACTGCATGTGCAGTAGAGGGTGACATGAAGGTTGCCATGGCAATGAGTATCTTAAAGACAATTTCCGGTACAGGTCAGCTTTCTGAGATGTACTCCATTGACTTCAACGATGATATCTGCATCATCGGACATTCCGGAAGCGGTGACGCGGACATCTCTGACAAGAAGCCAACCATGAAGATCGTAAAAGTATTCCATGGCAAAACAGGCGGCGGATATCTGACACAGTTCTATCCGTACACAGGTCCGGTGACATACCTCGCGATCACCCAGGATAAAGACGGAAACTTTAAATTCGTTGTAGCTGAGGGCGTAAACGAGGAGGGACCGATTCTTTCCTTTGGTGATACAAACATGAGAACACGCTTCACATGCGGAGCAAGAGAGTTTGTTAACCGCTGGAGTGAGGCTGGCCCAACACATCATATGGCAGCTGCTACAGGAAGACACATCGATACGATCCTGAAGGTCGCAAAAATCTTTAACGTACCGGTAGATATCGTGACAAGATAAATTCTTTCTTATATATTTAACCTAAAACATATTCAAAAAAGGAGACTGCGCGGAGCGGTCTCCTTTTTCAGTGGGAAAAATAGGATAAAAAAATCTGCCGGAAATGCAGCTGGCAGATTCGGCAGATCAAAGCTTTGGATTTTTATTTATTTTTTATGCATAAGTGAGTGCTCTTTGAGAAGCTCATCGTGCAGCTGGACGGAAGACCAGTGCTGAGTTACCGGTGTGAGCATGGCCTTCAGTGCAACAGGCGGGAGCTGGTTTTCACGGAAAAAAGCAAGAAAACCATCCATCTGTGCACTGGAAAAATCCTTCAGCACGATCATCTCATCGCTGAAATTGCTTCCCAGATTAAACTGTGAGGAGGGATGAAATCCAGGAATCTCAAAAAGATATCCCAGCGGATGAAGAAATTCCGGCGCAGTGACGATCCGTGTCTTAACCTTCTGACGGTTCAGATAGCGGCGGATCTGGCGAAGCCGTTCCGGGTCGTTAAAATTATATAAAAGAGCTTCTGGCTGTGTATTCATATAGTGTCATACCTCATTTCTGAATAAAGATTTTTTTGGAACGTAAGTTACTTTTCACGATGTGCAGGGAACCGGATCTCAACATCCGTCCCCTCTCCAGGCTTGCTGGAATAAGTGAGTCCGTAATTATTTCCATAGAGAATTTGGAGTCTCCGGTGGGTATTATAAACTGCGATATTGGTGCCGCCGGACTGGCTTTTTCCCTTTCCGGAAAGGATAGTTGACAGGATTTCCGGCGAAATCCCAACACCGTCATCGGAAATCAGAAGAACAATATCCTCATTTTCCATCCATCCGGTAATAACAATAGTTCCGGATTTTGATTCTTTTTCCAGGATCCCGTGAAGAATGGAATTTTCCACAACAGGCTGAAGAGTCAGCTTCGGGATCTGGTATTCTGAAAGCCCATCCGGGATATCCGTGATCAGCTCAATGCTGTCGTGGTAGCGCATATTCTGAAGCTGCACGTAGATGGTTACATGCTCCAGCTCCCTTGCAATGGTAGAGATTCCTTTTTTGCGGCTCAGAGTCAGCTTATAAAAACGGGAAAGACTTTGTACTGCGTGACTGATCTCATTGGTCTGTCCCTGCAGTGCCATCCAGTTGATCATATCCATGGTATTATAAAGAAAATGTGGATTGATCTGTGCCTGGAGGGAATTGAATTCTGCGATCCGGAGATCTTCTGCAGCCTTAGCCTGCTTCTCCATCAGTTCCTCCATTTTTCGAGTCATATAGTTGTAGGTATCGATAAGATTACCGATCTCATCATGTGCCTGTGGACTTTCCATAGGAGTAGGCGGGCCGTGGCGGACGGTCTGCATCTGCCGGATCACAGAAGAAAGTCTTCCGGTAATGGAATGAGCCAGTACATTGGCAAAAATAAGTGCCAGAACCAGAAAAACTGCATAGATCAGTACGATCTGGATCATCAGTCGGTTGCTCGCATGAATCAGCGGTGGGGAAGGAAGGACCGTCACCATAAACCAGTCCGTATTGGAAATGCTGTAAAAACCGGCATAAACCTTTGTGTCCAGAATGTTCCGCTCAATGAAGTTATTGGAAGACATAAAGGAAGCCTTGATGGTGTCGTAATCCAGTTGGTAGATTCCGGATAATGACAGATCTGAGGTAGCAACAATGGCATCACGTTCGTTTACAATATATGAAACACTTCCTTCCAGAGATAGATTGTCGGAAAGAATGGAAGTAAGCTTGTCATCGGAATAATACACTGCCAGATAAGCCTTATAGGCAGTGGAGTGATAATAAAGGCTCAAAGGGCAGATATATGCCATATCACCATAATTCTTTTTTTCCCTGGGACCAAGATAGAAGGAAGGACAGAACATTTCCTGGGTGTTCCGGTTTCCCTGAAAGATACCGTACCAGTAGGTACCTTTCGCCTGACTTAAGGGAGCAAGGATATTCTCAGTATTGGGATAAGTATCCAGTGTCTTCAGATCATCAGGAAAATCCACATAGATCTGTACATCGGTAACAATGGAATCTGTGGTCAGACGCTGAACGGCATTTTTAAAATCAGTGGCATGGTTAGATGTTGCAAGCTGTTCTGCTGAATCGCTGACCGGCATATAAAAAAGTTCCTGAAAAAAATTCTGTCCTGTAATATTCCGGGTAGTAGCGAGGATCGTATCCATAGTCCGTTCGATCAGAGGTGCAGTTTTTGCGGAGGCGTCCTGTTCCTGCCGGATGGTATTGGAAACCACCATGCTATAAAGTCGTCCATAAAAAAGAAAGGCGGTAAGACAGGCAGGAACTACCACAATGCTGATCAGGGCAATGGTGAATTTTGTCTGCAGGTTTAAATTCAGGTAGCCGTTTTTGAAACGGCGCCAGAGGACCCTCATGACATTTTCTCCCGGTATTCAGACGGGGAAAAGCCGGAGTATTTTTTGAAGCTTTTTCCGAAGTAATTGCCATCCGTATAGCCTACCTTGGAAGAAATCTCGGAAATCTTGTATCTGGGATCGGAAAGCAGCTGCTTGGCCTTTTCCATTCGGTATTCTGTCAGATATTGATTGAGAGTCTGTCCGGTCTCACTTTTGAAAAAAGTGCATACATAAGATGCGGAAAGGTATACATGGCCGCTGATATCTTTTACGGAAAGTGTATCGTTCATATAGTTCCGGCTGATATAATCCTTGATCATAAAGATTGTGGAATTTTCCGGCTGGGAATTTTTCGCATCTTCAAAATACTGGGTGGTTTTTTCTTTCAGAGCTTTGTGAAGCTCTTCGTAGGTGAAGGCGTTGTTTAACGTATCTACGATCAGATCCTGCTTTTCATGAAGTTCGGTTTCCAGCTGATTTTTTTTACGGGAAGCCGAAAGTGTATTAAATAGCTGGTAATAAAGATCACGGATCTGGTTAGGCATAAATGTGTGATTGCAGCTATAATACCGGAAAAGCTCATCAAGAAACTGAAAACAGGGTTCTTCTTCTCCGGCCAGGAGATATTTGGAAAAAGTATTTTCCGGTGAATGCAGGGAATCCGGAACCGGTCCCTTCGGTGAAAGCAGGCGGATGGCATTTTCCGTCAGAAATGTTTTTTCCGGAAAGAAAAAACAGTTCTGCAGAAGGATCACGGCAGAAGCGTAGGACTGATAAACCCTGAAAATATCCGTTACGGTATTTCCGGCTGCGATCAGATGCTTTCCGCAGGTGTCATATTGTCTGGAAATATAGCTTCCCACTGCGGAAAGGGTAGTCGGGGAAAGGGCATTCCTTCCATATATATGGTGGACCAGATACTGAACCCTTTTTTCCACAAAAAGACATTTCAGATGGTAATGCTCCAGAAAACAGGAAATGTCGTTCTGGAGATCTTCCAGGAAAATACCGGAAGCCTCCACAGATTCATTAAGCTTTACGATCACAGAGGTAAAATTCATGCCGTTCTCAAGAAGCTCCGGCTGCCCCAGTTCCAGACAGAGATCTGCAATTTTGTTGTTATCGGAAGGTGGAAGAGTCAGCTGTTGTGCCAGCCGGGTAGCGATTTCCTGAGAATGGATCGCTTCGCCACGATGGGAGCGGAGCTTTTGTTTGTAAAGAGTCTGCGCTTCCAGAACTGCCGCCTGTACTTCCTCGGGATGCAGAGGCTTTTCGATGTAATTGATGGCTTTTAGTTTGATGGCAGCTTTCAGATACTCTTTGTCAGAATATCCGCTCATAAAGATAGGGATACTGTCCGGCAGGAATTTCTCCAGACGTTCCAGCATGGCAATGCCTGTCATCCGCGGCATCCGTACATCGCAGAGAATGATCTCAGGTTTATACAGTCTGGCCATTTCCAGTCCGTTCACACCATCATCTGCCTGAAGGATCTCGGTGATCCCCAGAGAATCCCAGTCGATAGATGAGATCAGTCCGGTACGCGTAAGTTCTTCGTCATCGACGATCAGTAATTTCATATACAATTCTCCAATCGAGCATAGCTTTATAGCTTCGTAAATCGGACGTTTACAGCTCTGTTTATATTCCCAGAAAACTGTAACGTCAGCGTTATCATTATAGCATAAAGTATATAGAAATACGAGAATGGGACAATGGTTTATGAGTAATATTTTACAGGGAAAAGAAGAATATTTTACCCTTATCCAAAAATATTCCCATTATCAACCTGTGGGCCGGATGATAGAATATAATCAGATTAAAGGAAAGGGAGGAGAAAGAGCCGTGTCAGAATATGTTCTTGAATTAAAAGGTATTACGAAGATATTCCCCGGTGTCAAAGCTCTGAATAATGTACAGTTCCAGCTCAAGCCTGGTGAGGTTCACGCACTGATGGGTGAGAACGGTGCTGGTAAATCTACGTTTATCAAGGTTATTACCGGAGTACATAAAGCAGAAGAAGGTGAGATGTTCCTGAACGGACAGAAGGTTGACTTCAAGGGTCCGAAGGATGCCCAGGAGGCAGGTATTGCAGCCGTATATCAGCATCCGACATCATATCCGCACCTTACAGTTGCAGAAAATATTTTTATGGGTCACGAGATCATCAAACATCATATGATCCAGTGGAAAGAGATGAATCAGGAGGCGAACAAGTACTTAGGTGAGCTGGATGCAGATTTTGATGCAACCGCTGAGATGGGAACTCTTTCTGTTGCACAGCAGCAGATGGTCGAGATCGCCAAGGCACTTTCCACAAATGCGAAGATCATCATTCTGGATGAGCCGACAGCAGCACTTACCAGAAACGAGTCCGAGAAGCTTTACACACTGGTTGACAAGCTGAAAGAGAATGGTGTTTCCATTATCTTTATCTCCCATCGTTTCGAAGATATGTACCGTCTGGCTTCCAGAGTTACCGTATTCCGTGATTCCCAGTACATTGGAACCTATGATGTAGATGGAATCACAAACGCAGATCTGATCAAGGCAATGGTTGGTCGTGAGATTAACGATCTGTTCCCGAAACCGGAAGTGAAGTTTGGAGATGAGATGCTCCGTATCGAACATCTTTCCAGAATAGGATTTTTCAAGGATGTTTCTTTCAATGTACATGCAGGCGAGATCGTAGGTCTTACCGGTCTGGTTGGTGCAGGACGTACAGAGGTTATGGAAGCTGTCTGTGGAATTACCCGTCCGGACGAAGGAAAAGTTTTCCTTGAGGGAAAAGAAATTTATATCAAGACTCCGTCTGATGCAATGGAAAAAGGTATCATCCTTCTTCCAGAGGACAGACAGAAACAGGGTCTGGTTATGAGCTGGGGACTTGGAAGAAACGTAACACTTCCGATCATCAGCAAATATGCAAAATCCGGATTTAACGATGAGAAGGCAGAAAGAGAACTTTCCAAGAAACTTCTTGAGGAAGTAGATACCAAGGCAGTCGATATCTTCCAGCCGGCAAGCTCTCTGTCTGGTGGTAACCAGCAGAAAGTTGTTGTTGCGAAAGCTCTTGCTCAGGAAATGAAAGTAGTTATCATGGATGAGCCGACAAAGGGTGTCGATGTCGGAGCCAAAGCTGAGATTTATGCGATCATGGGAGACCTTGCAAAGAAAGGATATGCAATCATCCTGATCTCTTCCGAGATGCCGGAGATCCTGGGTATGGCGGACCGTATCATTGTTATGTGTAATGGCCGCAAGACAGGAGAACTGAACAGAGGAGAGGCAACACAGGAGGGAATCCTTGAGCTGTCCATGGAAAAGAGCACTGGAAAGGGGACTAAATAATGGAAAAGAAATCTGTCATCAAGAAGATTACAGGCTCCCGAGAGGCTCTGCTGGCAATTATCGTAATCGTGCTGTTTGCAGTTGTCACAGCGATCAGCCCGTCATTCCTTACGCCAAAGTCACTCATGGAGATGCTGAAAAATAATGCAGTAACAATGGTAATGTCACTTGGTATGTTATGTGTCATGCTGGTAGGCGGAATTGATATTTCCATTATGTCAACTCTGGCACTTTCCGGTATGTCCATCGGTATGCTTCTGAAATACGGACATATCACAAGCACATTACTTGCTTTCATCATTGCAATGGCAATCGGTATTGCCTGCGGACTGGTTGTAGGTCTTGTAATTTCAAGAGCAAACGTTCCGCCGATCATTGCAACCATGGGCTTTATGTACATCTACAGAGCAATGGGATATCTTGTTTCTCACGGTGGTGAGTGGGCAAGTGCCGCAGCTCTCGGTGATTTTAAGAATTTTGCCACCACAAATTTCCTTGGAATCAACAAGGTAATCTGGGTGATCATCGTATGCTACGTAGTATTCTTCTTCTTTATGAAATGGACAAGAACCGGTCGTAGGATCTACGCAGTAGGAAGTAACGCAAGTGCAGCACAGGTTTCCGGTATCAATGCAAAGAATATCAACCTTCTTGTATATGTGATCATGGGATTCCTCGCAGGTCTTGGCGGAGCACTTCAGGTATCTGTTTATGCTTCTGCAATGCCTGATATGCAGTACGGTGGTGAGATGGATGTTATCGCAGCCTGCGTTATCGGTGGTGTAAGCATGAGCGGTGGACGTGGAACCGTAGTAGGTGCATTCCTCGGTTCCATTATCCTTGCAACGATCGCAAAAGCTCTTCCGCTTGTAGGTATCAGTTCACTGTGGCAGAACATGATCAAGGGTGTTATCATCCTGGTAGTAGTTGTGATCAACGTTGTTCTGCAGAGAATCGCAGATAAAAACGCATTAAAGGGAAGGGAGATGTAAATCATGGCTGGAAAATCTGGAAGAAGTATTAACAATGTGCCGGAAAATCCGATGAAACACATCATATTCAGTTGGGAAGGCATCCTGGTCATTCTCTTTATCCTGGTAAATATTTTCTGCGCATCATTTTCTGAGTTTTATAATATGAAGAGTGTTCTTCGTCAGATGCCGGTTTACCTTGCAGAGGTATTCATGATGTTTCCAATGGCGTACATCCTGGTATTAGGCGAGATTGATATTTCCGTAGGTGCGATCGTGTGTCTCTCCGCTACCTTAAGCTGTATGGTCTGCAACACAAACGCTCCGTTCATTGTAGTAGTACTTACAGCACTGGTTGTTGGTGCCCTCTGTGGTGCGGTTAACGGATTTATCCTTACCCGTTTCAAGGAGCTGCCTCCAATGATCGTAACACTGGCAACACAGATCATCTTCCGTGGTATCGCTGAGGTAACACTTGGAGCCGGCGGAAGTATTGCGATCACAAACACAGATGGCTTCCGTGCTATCGGTGGAAAGGTTGGAAATATTCCATATATTCTTTTCCTGGTGCTGATCCTTGGTGTACTTTTTGCGATCTTTCTTGGAAAGAGTACATTTGGACGCCGTACATATGCGATCGGAACAAACCGTGTGGCAGCTTATTACGCAGGTGTTCACGTAGAGAAGATCCGTTTCATCATCTACACAGTTATGGGACTTATGTCCGGACTTTGCGCAGTATTCCTGGTATCCTCTTCCTACGGTGCAAATACAACAACCGGTAACGGATTTGAGATGGATGCCATTGCAATGGCAGTATTCGGAGGTATCTCCTCCACAGGTGGTAAAGGTAACCTGGCCGGCGGTATCATTTCTGCATTCATCATCGTATGCTTACGAGTTGGCCTTGGACAGAAGAACGTAAATGCTCAGGTGATCCTTCTCATCATCGGTGTACTTCTGGTAGCAGCAGTAGCTCTTCCGAATATCATCGGCGATGTGAAAAAAGCAGTCGCAATGAAGAAAAACTAATATCACTTTTGAAACCCATATGATTGTTAGCTGCCTCCATTGGTGTAGCGGAGGCAGCAGCATATAAAAAAATTATATTCTTGTAGGGAGGAACAACAATGAAAAAAAAGGTAATTAGCGCAATCCTTTGTGGAGCAATGGTTCTTGGTACAGTTTGCCCGGTTCTTGCAGCAGATGACAAAAAAGATGATACTAAGACAGAAGCAGCAGCTGGCGATTCCGCAAAAGACAAAAAGATCGCTCTGGTTGGTAAAGCAGCTGGTAATGCATTCTTCGAGATCGCAGCGAAATCTTTCCAGGAGACAGTAGAGGCTGAAGGCGGCGAGGTTCAGGTCGTTTATCCTGAGACAGCTACAGCTGATGCACAGATCAAGGTTCTTGACAACCTGATTTCCCAGGACTTTGATGCAATCTGTATTTCCGCTAACGATGTTAACGCTCTTCAGGCTAAGCTTGAGGAAGCTATGGATGAGGGAATCAAGGTATCTTCCTTCGATTCTGCACCGAACAAAGACAGCCGTGAGATTTTCGTAAACCAGGCTGGTACAAAAGAAGTTGCTCAGGCACTTATGGATGCAGTTCTTGATATTTCCGGTGGTGAAGGACAGTTCGCTATCCTTTCCGCTACATCTCAGTCCGCTAACCAGAATGCATGGATCGATGCAATGAAGACCATCATGGAAGGCGATGACAAATACAGCAAGCTTGAGCTTGTAGACGTTGTATACGGTGATGATGAGCCGCAGAAATCCACAGACCAGACAGCAGCTCTTCTTCAGAACTACAAGGATCTGAAGGTTATCTGCGCACCTACAACAGTTGGTATCGCAGCAGCAGCTAAATATCTTCAGGATAACGGTTCTGAGTGTAAACTGACAGGACTTGGACTTCCATCTGAGATGCAGGAGTACACAGGTGATGATGATTCTCATTCCTGCCCATACTTCTACCTGTGGGATATGCAGGGCCTTGGAAAACTCAGCGCTTACACAACAATCGCCCTGATCAACGAAGACATCACAGGTGCTAAAGATGACAAATTCACAGCTGGTGACCTTGGTGACTACACAGTAACAGAGGCAGATGACGGCGGTACAGAGGTTGTTCTTGGTGCACCTCTGAAATTCGATACAAGCAACATCGAGGAGATGGCTAAGCTGTACTAATCAATCCTCATATTGACTGTAATATTCATATGATAAATCCTTTCAGAGCAGGCGGGGTCTTTGGACTCCGCCTGTTTCTGTGTGCAGAGACGTTGGAGGTTCTTTTGCGCAGATCTTTTATATGAGGATTTTAGTTGTGTGGATGTGACAGCAGTGCTAAAATGAGGATAAAGAGGAACAAAGAAAGAAGAAACGGATAAAGGAGAGGAAGGCATGCAGCAGGCGCTACTGGATCAGCTGAGAAAGATCACAGAAGAAGAACGAAAGATCCTGGATGGAGAGGCAGAGGTGGACAGAGACCTTTATACCTCTGGCAGGGACTTTACCGTGGACAGCGGAAAAATGCTGGAGGAAGGCCGGCTGATCGCGGTCCGTACCCATACCCGTTTTGTGCATTTTCCGGCACACCGGCATAATTTCGTGGAAGTGCTCTATGTCTGCGAAGGCTCTCTGACTAACATCATTGATGGCAAAAAAGTCATCGTTAATAAGGGTGAGCTGCTTTTTCTCAACCAGTTTACGAAACATGAGATCCTGAAGGCTGGACAGAACGATATTGCCATTAACTTTATGGTGCTGCCGGAGTTTTTTGATGTGGCTTATTCCATGACCGGCAATGATAATATGCTGGCAGATTTTCTTGTGAATGTGCTCAGACAGGATGAGGAACGGGGAGAATATCTGCATTTTAAGGTGGCAGAGGTGCTACAGATCCAGAATCTTCTGGAAAACATCATCTATTCCCTGGTAAATGGAGAAGAGAACCGGGAACGGATTAATCAGACCACAATGGGCCTGATCTTTATGTACCTGGTGGAATCCGTACAGTACGTGGAGATGCGTCTTCCCAACCAGTACGAAAACATGATCTCCATGACCACACTGGACTACATTGAGCAGAAATACCGGACAGCTACCCTGACAGAGCTGTGCAGCCGTCTTCATCTGCCCATGCATGTATTAAGCAAGATGATCAAAAAAACGACAGGATTTAACTTTAAGGAACTTCTTCAGCGAAAACGTCTGAACAAGGCGGTGGAACTGATGTGTGACACAGATCTTCCCATCAGTGATATCATTGCCGCGGTGGGATATGAGAATAACAGTTATTTTCACCGGGTATTTAAAGAACATTATCATATGACACCCAGAGCATTCCGGGTAAAGAACAGCGAAAAAGAGCAGGTGAGGCTTTAACCCCACCTGCTTTTTAAATGTCGTGGAACTGTCCGATCTTATCCTTGATCCGCTGCATCTCATTATCCATGTCGATGACAGCTCTGGCGCAGTTGAGAAGTTCATCACTGACTTCTTCATATCCATCCATTTCTTCGATATTCTGCTTATAACGAAGCTGATGCTCCAGTGTGGCCCAGAAATCCATGCCGTTGGTACGGATCTGGATCTCGGCTCTCATCGGTGTTTTTCCTTTGGAGAAAAATACGGGGATTTCTACGATCATGTGATAGCTGCGGTAGCCGTTGGGCTTTGGATTTTTGATGTAATCTTTTACCTGGATAACAGTGATATCGTCCTGTTTGGAGATCAGATCCGCAATGGTGTAGATATCATCGATAAAAGCGCACACAACCCGGATGCCGGCTACATCATTCAGCTGATTCTGGATATTCTCGGCTGTAAATTCATAGCCAAGCTTCTTAAGCTTCTTGTAAATGCTTTCCGGTTTTTTGATCCTGGTTTTGATAAAAGAAATGGGATTACGTTTATATTCCACGGAAAATTCATCGTTGAGGACTTCCAGCTTGGTACGGACCTCCCGGACAGTACAGCGGTACATCATCATCAGGTCGTTAAATTTTGCGGAATTTTTGATAAAAACCCGGGGATCCGGTGTATCCAGCCAGGTATTGGTATTTTCTTTTGCCATGGTATTTTTTGAGAGAAACTCCTTTCGTATGTGAAATCTGCTGAAAACAGTAAAGACAGATTCTGATCTGTTCCTGTTATTTTTCGGCAATGTGATAAGATAATTATAGAATAAAATGACATTTTTTTCAACTTTTGTATTGACAGATTAAAAATCCTGTGCTATTTTATATGAAAAGTTTAATCAAGTAAACCACTAAACCGTTGAAGCGGAGATAAAAGTTTTCATGCGCGCACAGAGAATCCGGGAGGGTGAGAGCCGGGTCGAGAAGCAGTTTACTAAATGGACCGCTGAGGGCACAGGGAAAGGTATCCCGGATACCGAGTATTCTGTGACGTGAAGGCATACGTCAGTTGCCGGGAATATGCAGGTATTCCGACAAGTGCACAGGTCATACTGTGAAGCAGGGTGGCACCGCGGGTGTATTGGATTTTGAACGCTCGTCCCTGGCAGAACTGGATTCTGCCGGAGACGGGCTTTTTTTGTTACATAAATGTAGATCAGGAGGGACTGAATATGTATCCAGCATTAGAAGGATTAAGAGAAATCGCAAAGTCAGGGGAATACCGGCGTATTCCCGTATGCAGAGAACTGTATTCCGACCGCTATACACCTGTAGAAGTGATGCGGACTCTTCGCACAGCCAGCAGACACTGCTATCTGCTGGAAAGTGCCAGCCAGACAGAGGTATGGGGACGCTATTCCTTCCTGGGATATGAACCATCCATGGAGATCACCTGTACCGATGGAAATCTTCAGATCCGAAAGATCCATGAGGACGGTACCGAAGAAATAACAAAGCAGCAGGTAAAACATCCCGGAGATGCTATTCGAAAGATCCTGAAGGAATACAAAAGCCCGGTACTGGAAAAAATGCCAACCTTTACCGGCGGCCTGGTAGGCTATTTTTCCTACGATTATATTAAATACAGTGAACCGAAGCTGGAGCTTACCGATAAGACGGTAGAAGATTTCAGAGATATGGATCTAATGCTCTTTGACCAGGTCATTGCCTTTGATCATTACAGACAGAAGGTGCTTCTGATCACAGGGGTGATGACAGATGATCTGGAGAACTCTTTTGGAAAGGCAGAAAAGAAACTGCAGGAGATGGCAGATCTGATCAGAAAGGGAGAGAAGAAGGAATTTCCATCCCTGAAGTTGCAATCCTCCATTGAGCCGCAGTTCCCGAAAGAAAAATACTGTGAGATGGTAGAAACCGCCAGACATTATATTCGTGAGGGAGACATCTTCCAGGTGGTGCTTTCCAATCCCATGAGAGCCAGAGCAGAGGGAAGCCTTTTTGATACCTATCGTGTTTTAAGGGCCACAAACCCGTCCCCCTATATGTTTTATTTTTCCAGTGATGATATTGAGATTGCAGGAGCCTCCCCGGAAACACTTGCCAGGCTTGCAGGAACAGAATTAAGTACCTTCCCGCTTGCAGGAACAAGACCAAGAGGCAAGACAAAAGAAGAAGACCTGGCGCTGGAAAAAGGACTCCTGGCTGATGAGAAGGAACGTGCCGAGCATAACATGCTTGTGGATCTTGGACGAAATGATATCGGAAAGATCAGTAAGATTGGTACTGTGAACGTAGAAAAATATATGTGCATCGAGCGTTTTTCTCATGTGATGCATATTGGTTCCACAGTTACCGGCCAGATCCGGGATGACAGGGATGCGGTGGATGCAGTGGATGCCATCCTTCCGGCAGGAACACTTTCCGGAGCACCGAAATTCCGTGCCTGCCAGATCATCCAGGAACTGGAACAGAGCAAGCGAGGCATTTACGGCGGTGCTATCGGATATCTGGATTTTGCCGGAAACCTGGATACCTGTATTGCCATTCGCCTGGTTTATAAGAAAAACGGTGAGATCTGTATCCGGTCAGGAGCAGGGATCGTAACAGACAGTATTCCGGAAAGTGAATTTCAGGAGTGCTGCAACAAGGCAAGAGCCGTTGTACAGGCAATTGAAACTGCACAGGAGGGACTGGAATGATAGTACTGATCGATAATTATGATAGCTTTTCCTACAATGTTTACCAGCTGATCGGTTCTGTGGAGCCGGATATCAAAGTGGTAAGAAATGATGAAGTGACCATCAAAGAGCTGGAGGCCATGAAGCCGGAGGCATTGATCCTTTCCCCTGGTCCGGGAAAACCGGAGGATGCGGGAATCTGTATTGAATCCATAAAATATTTCAAAGACAAGCTGCCGATCCTGGGTATCTGCCTTGGACATCAGTCCATCTGTGAAGCCTTCGGAGGGACAGTATCCTACGCAAAAGAGCTGATGCACGGAAAGCAGAAAGAGATACATAAAGTTGGAAAGAGCCTGATGTTTGAAGGACTTCCGGAAACTTTTCCGGCAGCCAGATATCACTCACTGGCAGCTATCAGGGATACTTTACCGGAGAAACTGGTTGTTACCGCTGAGTCTGAGGACGGAGAGGTGATGGCACTGGAGCATAAAGAATATCCGATATTCGGATTACAGTTCCATCCGGAATCTGTTATGACACCGGATGGAAAAACAATGATCGAGAACTTTATGAAGGTTATCAGAGACAGATAAGACAGAGAACAGCAATCCATAAAAGATAGAATCGTTACAGAACAGGAGGAAACAACAATGATCAAAGAAGCAATCATCAAGCTTTCAAAAAAAGAAGATCTTACATATGACGAAGCAGAAGCCGTAATGAATGAGATTATGGACGGAGCGGCAACACCGGTACAGATGGCATCCTACCTTACTGCACTTTCCCTAAAAGGAGAGACTATTGATGAAATCACTGCATCAGCAGCCGGAATGCGTGCACACTGCATCAAGCTTCTCCACGATATGAATGTTCTGGAGATCGTAGGAACCGGTGGTGACGGAGCAAATTCCTTTAACATTTCCACGACATCTTCTCTTGTGATCGCAGCAGGTGGCGTTCCGGTAGCAAAACACGGAAACCGTGCAGCATCTTCCAAGAGCGGTGCAGCAGATGTTCTGGAAGCACTTGGCGTAAAGATCAACATTCCGCCGGAAAAAAGTGCAGAGATCCTGAAAAAGATCAACATCTGTTTCCTGTTCGCCCAGAATTATCATATTGCCATGAAATATGTGGCACCGATTCGTAAAGAGCTGGGAATCCGCACGGTATTTAATATCCTCGGACCATTAAGCAACCCGGCAGGCGCAAACATGGAGCTGATGGGAGTCTTTGACCAGTCTCTGGTAGAGCCGTTGGCACAGGTTATGATGAAGCTTGGCGTGAACCGCGGAATGGTAGTTTTCGGGCAGGATAAGCTGGATGAGATCTCCATGAGCGCACCGACTTCTGTGTGCGAGATCAAGGACGGATGGTTCCAGTCCTATGAGATCACACCGGAGCAGTTCGGCTATACACGCTGCAGCAAAGAAGATCTGGCAGGCGGCACACCGGCAGAGAACGCAGAGATCACAAAAGCCATTGTAAACGGAACCGAAAAAGGCCCGAAGCGTCAGGCGGTCTGCATGAACGCAGGTGCAGCACTTTATATCGCAGGAAAGGCGAAGACTATAGAAGATGGCGTGAAGATGGCTGAAAACCTGATCGACAGTGGTACAGTTGCTGCCAAGCTTGAGGAATTCATCAAATTAAGTAACGAGATTTGAAAATAATAGCGGCAGAAGAGAAATCGGCAATTCCTATCAGAAGAGATATGAACGGAAACATTAATCTGTCAGACTTTTTGAAATTGCCGAATGAGAGTTGAACTGAAATATCAAGGAGACAAACAAAGAATGAGCGAAAAAAACATTCTGGAGGAAATCGCAGAAAAAACAAGAGAACGTATCCGGAAGGAAAAGCTTCAGTTTCCCCTGGATCAGCTGAAGATCCTGGCAGAAAAAGCGCCACAGCAGCCGTCCTTTCTGGAAGCATTGAAAAAGCCGGGTATGTCCTACATCTGTGAAGTAAAAAAGGCTTCCCCCTCCAAGGGGCTGATCGCATCGGAATTTCCGTATCTGGAAATTGCGAAAGAATACGAGGCAGCAGGTGCATCTGCGATCTCCTGCCTCACAGAGCCATTTTATTTCATGGGAAGTGACACTTATCTCCGTGAGATCACAGAAACAGTGGATATTCCGGTCCTTCGGAAGGACTTCACGGTGGATAAGTACATGATCTATCAGGCAAAAGCATTCGGCGCATCGGCTGTACTTCTGATCTGTGCTATCTTAAATGACCAGGAGCTCCTGGAATACCGAGAGTTAGCAGAAGCTCTGGGAATGGATGCACTGGTGGAAGCTCATGACGAGAATGAAGTGGCAAGAGCATTAAAGACAGGTGCAAAGATCGTCGGTGTAAACAACCGTGACCTGAAAACCTTTAAGGTTGATATGAATAACAGCATCCGTCTTCGAAACCTGGCATCGGACAATGTGGTATTTGTGTCTGAGAGCGGAATCAAAAATGCAGGTGATATCGCTATCCTGGAAAGAAACCGGATAGGTGCAGTCCTGATCGGTGAGACCCTGATGCGAAGCCCGGATAAGAAAGCTGCATTGGAAAATCTGAATGGTGGAGCGCTTGTATAAAGGCCAAACGAAAGAATAGAGCAAATAAGTAACAGAGCTGACCAGCAGCAAATAGTAACGAAACAGGAAGGGGCAGGGTCAGACAGAAAGGGCAGGATTGGCTGAATATGAGAGAACAACCGTTGAAACATGGGAGCAGAACCAGGATCAAGATCTGCGGCCTGACCCGCCCGGAAGATATCCAGGCCGTGAACCAGGCTAAACCGGACTTTGCAGGATTCATTGTAGAATTCCCAAAAAGCAGAAGAAACGTCACCGTGGAGCAATTGAAGGGTCTCCGGGAAGAACTGGATGATAGCATTTTGCCGGTAGGCGTATTCGTCAATGCACCGGTGGAGCTTCCCGCACAGCTTTTAAACGAAGGAACCATCGCACTGGCACAGCTTCACGGACAGGAGGACGAGAATTATATCAGACAGCTTAAGACCATGACAGACCAGCTTCTGATAAAGGCTTTTTCCATAAAAACAGAAGCAGATATAAAGAAAGCGATCCGTTCGGAAGCAGACTATATTCTGCTGGATCAGGGCGTAGGAGGAACAGGAGAAACTTTCGATTGGAGTCTGGTACCGGCGATCAAACGTCCCTGGTTTCTGGCAGGAGGTCTGGGCTGTGAAAATCTGGAATCGGCCATACATCTGCTTCACCCCTGGGCAGTAGATTTAAGCAGCAGTGTAGAAACCGACGGTCACAAAGACCCGGATAAAATATTAGAAGCAGTATACGCAGTAAGGAACATAAAGGAGGAAATATAACATGTCAAAAGGAAGATTCGGCATCCATGGCGGACAGTACATCCCGGAAACACTGATGAACGCCGTTCTGGAGCTTGAGGAAGCATACAACCATTACAAAAACGATCCGGAATTCAACCGTGAGCTCACAGAGCTTCTCAATGAATACGCAGGAAGACCATCCCGTCTTTACTATGCGGCACATATGACCGAGGACCTTGGCGGAGCCAAGATCTATCTGAAAAGAGAAGACTTAAACCACACAGGAGCCCACAAGATCAACAACGTACTTGGTCAGGTGCTCCTGGCAAAAAAAATGGGCAAGACCCGTGTCATCGCAGAGACAGGAGCCGGCCAGCACGGCGTTGCAACTGCAACCGCAGCAGCACTGATGGGAATGGAATGTGAGGTATTCATGGGAAAAGAAGACACGGAACGTCAGGCACTGAATGTTTACAAAATGCGTCTTCTCGGAGCAAAAGTCCATGCAGTCACAAGCGGAACCGCAACCTTAAAGGATGCCGTTTCCGAGACCATGCGTGAGTGGACAAACCGTATTGCAGATACCCATTATGTACTGGGCTCTGTTATGGGCCCGCACCCGTTCCCAACTATCGTACGTGATTTCCAGGCAGTGATCTCCAAGGAGATCAAAGAACAGATGCTGGAAAAAGAGGGCAGACTTCCGGATGTTGTCCTGGCCTGCGTAGGCGGCGGCTCCAATGCTATCGGAAGCTTCTACAATTTCATTGAGGACAAAGACGTTCGTCTCATCGGCTGTGAGGCAGCAGGACGTGGCGTGAATACTGCGGAGACTGCGGCAACCATCGCAACCGGTCGTCTCGGAATCTTCCATGGTATGAAATCTTACTTCTGCCAGGATGAATACGGACAGATCGCACCGGTATACTCCATCTCCGCAGGTCTTGATTATCCGGGTGTAGGTCCGGAGCATGCACACCTTTATGATATCGGAAGAGCAGAGTACGTTCCTGTTACAGATGACGAAGCAGTAGAGGCTTTTGAATATCTTTCCAGAACAGAAGGAATCATTCCTGCGATCGAAAGTGCCCACGCAGTGGCCTATGCGAAAAAGATCGCACCGACACTTGGAAAGGACAAGATCATGGTAGTTACCATTTCAGGACGTGGAGATAAGGACTGTGCGGCAATCGCACGTTACAGAGGGGAGGATATCCATGAATAATCGAATTACAGAAGCATTTGCAAATGGAAAGGCATTCATTCCTTTTTTAACCTGCGGAGATCCGTCACTGGAGGTTACCGAGCAGCTGGTATATGCAATGGAAGAAGCAGGTGCAGACCTGATCGAGCTTGGGATCCCGTTCTCAGATCCTACCGCAGAGGGACCTGTGATCCAGGAAGCTAATGTCCGGGCACTTGCAGGCGGCGTGACTACAGATAAAGTTTTTGCAATGGTAGAAAAAATCCGTAAAAATACAAAAATCCCAATGGTATTCATGACCTACGCAAACGTAGTATTTTCTTACGGAACAGAGCGTTTTATCAAGAAAGCAGCGGAAGTTGGAATGGATGGACTGATCCTTCCGGATGTTCCGTTTGAGGAAAAAGAAGAGTTTGATGTTGTGTGCAAACAGTACGGCCTTGACCTGATCTCCCTGATCTCACCGACCTCCCATGAGCGGATCGCCATGATCGCAAAAGAGGCGGAAGGCTTTGTTTACTGCGTATCTTCCCTTGGTGTAACAGGAATGCGTACCAGCATTACCACAGATATCGGAGCTATGGTGAAGCTGGTAAAAGCCCAGAAAGACATTCCATGTGCAGTAGGATTCGGAATCTCCACACCGGAGCAGGCAAAAAAAATGGCAGATCAGTCAGACGGTGCCATTGTAGGATCTGCGATCGTGAAGCTTTGTGGTGCCTACGGCAAAGACTGCGTGCCGAAGGTGAAGGTTTATGTGAAAGAGATGAAGGATGCGATCAGATAAGTTCCCAGCTGAAATCGGAACACAGATCACAAAGTGTAATAAAAATCTGCTTTATCCCAAAGAAAGGGTAAAGCAGATTTTTTTTCTGCTCTGAACAGAGGCCGGAAAAATTGCAGGAAATATCTACTTGACAGTCAGAGACCAAATGATAGATGATATAAAAAAAGGTGAGGAGGAAATTGGGGATGAATCGGGAAGAAGCAAAGAAGAAAGCAGAAGCGCTGGTTGCCAGGATGACTCTGGAGGAAAAAGCCAGTCAGTTAAGGTACGATGCACCTGCAATAAAAAGATTGGGAATTCCGGCGTATAACTGGTGGAATGAGGGACTTCACGGTGTTGCCAGAGCAGGGCAGGCAACGGTTTTTCCACAGGCAATCGGAATGGCGGCAGCTTTTGACCGGAAAAGTGTGGCAGAGATGGCCGGTATCGTGGCAACAGAGGGCAGAGCAAAGTATAATGCATATTCCGTAAACGGTGACAGAGATATTTATAAGGGATTGACGTTCTGGTCTCCTAATGTCAATATTTTCCGTGATCCACGATGGGGTAGAGGCCATGAAACTTATGGGGAAGATCCGTATCTTACAAAAGAACTGGGAGTTTCCTTTGTAAAAGCACTTCAGGGAAATGGGGATACAATGAAGGCAGCAGCCTGTGCCAAACATTTTGCAGTACATTCCGGGCCGGAGGCACTCCGTCATGAATTTGATGCGGAAGCATCCGCAAAAGATATGGAAGAAACGTATCTGCCGGCATTCGAAGGTCTGGTAAAAGAAGCCAAAGTAGAAGCGGTTATGGGAGCTTATAACCGGACAAACGGGGAACCTTGCTGCGGAAGTCCCACATTACAGAAAAAACTCAGAGGCGAATGGAAATTTCAGGGGCATTTTGTATCAGACTGCTGGGCAATCCGTGATTTTCATGAACACCATATGGTAACGGATACAGCCGTTGAATCTGCAGCACTGGCGATTAATAATGGCTGTGACCTGAATTGTGGAAATACCTATCTTCACATTATGAAGGCATACGAAAAGGGGCTTGTCACAGAAGAAACCATAACTCGGGCAGCAGTGCGGCTTTTTACCACAAGGTATCTGCTGGGGTTGTTTGATGGAAGCGAATATGACAATATCTCCTATCTGGAGGTGGAATCTCCTAGGCATCTGGATGCAGCGGAGAAAGCAGCGGAAAAAAGCTTTGTTCTGCTGAAAAATAACGGGATTCTTCCGCTTGATAAAGAAAAACTGAAAACAATAGGAATTATTGGACCAAATGCAGACAGCAGACAGGCGCTGATCGGTAATTATCACGGAACAGCTTCCAGGTATATTACCATACAGGAAGGCATCCAGGATTATGTGGGAGACGATGTAAGGATCCTTACTTCCAGAGGCTGTGATCTGTTCCGAGACCGGACGGAGCACCTTGCGTTTACCAGAGATCGTATTGCGGAAGCAAAGGTGGTTGCGGAAAACAGCGATGTAGTGATCTTATGCATGGGACTGGATGAGACACTGGAAGGAGAAGAGGGAGATACCGGAAACAGCTATGTATCGGGAGATAAAGAAGATATTGAACTTCCCGGAGTACAGCGGGAACTGATGGAAGCAATCGCAGACACCGGAAAACCGGTAGTATTCTGTCTGCTGGCAGGAAGTGACCTTGATCTGAAATATGCGGCAGAAAAATTTGATGCCGTCATGATGCTGTGGTACCCTGGATGCCAGGGCGGGAAGGCAGCGGCAAAGGTACTGTTTGGAGAAATCTCGCCATCAGGAAAACTTCCGGTGACCTTTTATGAAAGCCTGGAAGAACTTCCGGATTTTACCGATTATTCCATGAAAGGCAGAACATATCGCTATATGGAACGAAAAGCACAGTTTCCTTTTGGATATGGTCTGACGTACAGTAAGGTGGCAGTAGATAAAGCAGAGGTCAAAACATGTGGACAGAAGATAAACGTGGAGGTAGAAGTGCAGAATAACGGCGCGTATGATACAGAGGATGTTGTTCAGATCTATGTAAAAAATATCGACAGCAAAAATGCCATTCCCAATCCGATGCTGGCCGGTTTTCAGCGGATATTCCTGAAGGCGGGAGAAAGCCGAAAAATAGAAATCCCAATATGGGAAAAAGCATTCACCGTAGTAGATGAAACAGGAAAACGGATGGAAGAAGGAAAGAAATTTGAAATTTATGCAGGCTGCAGCCAGCCTGATGAAAAAAGCAAAGAACTGACCGGGATCATGCCGGTAAAGATCATCTGGGAAAAATAATAAGAAAATCTAAAGTAACAGGAGGGCGATGCATTAGGCAGCGCCCTCCCTTCATATCTACCGCATAAACAACCGTACCATTTTTTCATAAATCTTCCGATATTTCTGATATCTCATAGGAAGATCGATCCAGGTCTTTTTATCTACAATACTCTTATAATGAGAGAATGTCCGGAAGCCGTCGATGCCATGATAGGATCCCATGCCGCTTTCACCAAAGCCGCCGAAGCCCATATTGCTGGTTGCCAGATGTATGAGGACATCGTTGATACAGCCACCGCCGAAACCACATCGGGAAGTAACTTCCCGGGCATTTTTTTCATCTTCGGTGAAGATATAAAGAGCCAGCGGATGTGCCATGGAATTGATCTTTGTTACGGCACCTCCGAGAGAGTCATAGGTGAGGACCGGAAGTACCGGACCGAAGATTTCCTGTTGCATGACCGGATCTTCGAAGGTTACGTTATCAAGAACCGTCGGCTCGATCTGAAGTGTTTCACGGTTGGAACCACCGCCGCAGACAGTTTTGGAAGGATCGATCAGACTGTTGATACGGTCGAAATGCTTTTCGTTGATGATCTTTCCATAATTCCGGTTCTTCAGTGGTTCTTTTCCGTACTGGCGTGTGATCTGTCTGCGAAGCTCTGCGACTAGGGCTTCTTTGATCTCCGGATCACAGTAGATGTAGTCCGGAGCCACGCAGGTCTGGCCACAGTTCAGAAACTTGCCGAATACGATACGTTTTGCCGCAAGGCGGAGATTGGCTGTTTTGTCCACGATGCAGGGGCTTTTTCCACCCAGCTCCAGAGTGACTGGTGTGAGGTGTTCGGAAGCCTTTCTCATGACCTCTTTTCCCACAGACTGGCTTCCCGTGAAGAAGATGTAATCAAAGTGCAGACTGAGAAGATGTGTGTTTTCCGCACGTCCGCCTGTGACAGTTGCAACGTATTTTTCATCGAAACATTCATGGATGAGAAGACGGATCACTTCACTTGTTGCCGGTGAGTAGGCACTTGGTTTCAGGATGACTGTGTTTCCGGCTGCAATGGCGTCTACCAGTGGTTCTATGGTGAGAAGAAACGGATAGTTCCACGGACTCATAATGAGAACTACACCGTAGGGAGATGGTTTACGGAAACTGCGGGAATGGAACTGTGCCAGTGGAGTCGGAACAGTCTGTTCCTTTGCATAAGAGCGGATATTTTTCAGCATATGCGTGATCTCGGAGAGCACCAGTCCGGTCTCACACATATAGCTTTCGAAATTACTTTTTCCCAGATCCTTTTTCAGCGCAGCGTGGATCTGATCCTCGTATTTCCGGATGGAAGCGCGGAGACGTTTCAGGGCGCTGATGCGAAAATCAAGGTCAAGAGTTGCGCCGGAGTAGAAGTACTGGCGCTGTTTATCTAAAAGCTGGTTGATCTGTTCTTTTTCCATGGAATTATAGTCCTTTCTGAAAAAATCCTGTATTCGAAATATCGAAATCTGTTTATGCCAATGTCTGTTTTAACAATTGCCTGCCGGAGGCATCAGTCTGTAATACAGTGTCTCAAGTTCGCCGGCATCCATCAGCACAGGAACCGGGTACAGAGGATTGGCTTCTTTATCTGCATAATGGGCAAGCTCCGGGATGTCTGTTTCCTGGATTTCCGGAATATAGTCTCCGATGCCAAAGCGTTTTTTCATATCTTTTATTGCATCAATAAACATCCGGGCAGCAGTTTTATCGTCCTCATGTTTATCGCAGAGACCGACAGCCAGAGCCAGGCTGCGAAGCTTATGGGTAATGCTGTCTCCATAGGTTTCCAGCACCATAGGAAGGATCACTGCATTGGCAAGCCCGTGTGGAACATTATATTTTCCGCCGAGGGAATGTGCAATTGCGTGGACATATCCAACGTAGGATTTGGTGAAGGCACAGCCTGCGAAATAGGAGGCGCGGAGCATATTTCGTCTTGCTTCAATATCATTGCCGTGTGTGTAGGCGGTATCCAGATTTTCAAAGATCAGTCTGACAGCATCCAGGGCATTTTTTCTCGTGCCAGGTGTAGTGGAATTTCCAATGTAGGTTTCCACTGCGTGAGTCAGGGCATCCATGCCGGTGGTAGCTGTGATAAACGGCGGAAGGCTTAAAGTCACTTTCGGGTCAAGAACTGCGTAGCGTGGGATCAGCGGAAAATCGTTGATGGCATATTTGTGCCGTGTTTCTGCATCGGTAATGACAGCAGCAAGTGTTGTTTCACTTCCTGTTCCTGCAGTCGTGGGGATGGCGATGAGAAGAGGAAGCTTTTTGTGGATCTTCAGGATTCCCTTCATCTGAGCAAGAGACTGGTGTGGCTTGGCAATGCGGGCTGCTGTGGCTTTTGCACAGTCCATACTGGAACCACCGCCGAAGCCGATGATCGCCTGGCAGTCATGATCCAGATACATGTGAAGGGCTTCGTCCACATTGACGGTTGTTGGATTGGCAACGGTTTTGTCGTAGATATGGTAAGAGATGCAGCTTCGCTTCAGTGTCTGCTCCAGTCTTTCTGTAAGGCCAAGGCTTCGGATACCTGCATCTGTGATGATGAGTACATTGTTATAGTTTCTTTTTTCCAGAACTTCCGGGATCCCTTTGACACTTCCTATGATCTTCGGATTGCGGTAAGGAAGTAGTGGAAGGGCGAATTTAAAGACATTCTGGAAAATCCGGCAGTAAGCTTTTTTTAATGGATTCATGGTAGTTTTTGTTCCTTTTAAAGTCAAATTATTTTATTCCAAATATTATATATAGCAGTTGGAATGGGAAAAGTCAAGATTGTCGTTTATGGAAGTGCATCGCAAAGCGTGTTGTTGAGAACAGAGTAACCGTAACGTCATAAAAAAGAAAACAGGAAATATAATATTGTCATGGTTGTAAATATCCTTTACACTAAGGGAGTCAAACAGAATCATTATGTAAGGATTGGATATCCAGCGGAAGGCAAATGTCCGCAGGATAGATATTGATCACGGAGGAAATCATGCCAGAAACAGACACATCCGCAAAAAATCCTCTTCACGTATCCGAAGTGGATGATAATTTAAAAGAATTAAGCCCTCACGGTTCCTTTGAGCTGCCGGTGGAAACCTATATGGCGAACTGTGAAATCTTTCATGCACTGTATGACCACTGGCACAGTGAGATGGAGATCATGTATATTGAAAAAGGCAGTGGCTTTGCCAGACTGAACCGGGAGAGCATCCGCCTGAAAAAGGGGGATATCCTGATCGTGAACTGCGGAGTTCTCCATAGTATGCGCACGGATCTTAAGAAGCCTCTTTATTATAAGAGTGTGGTTTTCAGCCTGGGCTTCCTTGCAGGTCAGCCGGGAGATATCTGCCAGGAATGTGTGGTATCACCATTAATAGAAAACAAGGCAGAATTCTGCCATCATATAGAAGAGGGAGATTCCGGATATGAGAAGCTACGGGAAATTTTTCTGGAGATCCATGACTGTCATACGGAGAAGAAGCCATATTTTTATGTGAAGCTGAAAATGCTGTTTTTTGATTTCTTTTATGAGATGCTGACGAAGCATTATATTATCCCGGTAAGCACAGAGCAGAACAAGAGCCTTGCAGCAGTAAAGGAAGTGCTGGATCATATCAGCCTTCACTACCAGGAGAATCTTACCGTTTCAGAGCTTTCCGGACTTTCCAATTACAGTGAGTATTATTTTATGAAGCTTTTCCGCCAGTATACGGGAAAAACCCTGGTGGAATACATTAATGACTTCCGTATGGAGAAGGCGAAGTATCTTCTTACGCATTCCGATGCACCTGTAACGGAGATCGCCATGCAGGTGGGATTTAACAGTACAAGTTATTTTATAAAGAAATTTCAGCAGTCCAATAAGGTTTCACCGCATAAGTACAGGAAGAGTATGAGACAGATCTGAGAAAGCTCCCGAAGCAACCGCATATGTATCGGTTACGTTTTTATGCAGAGCTACAGTAAAAAGTGAAAAATAGTCTGACAAATATCTTGCATATCATGACAGGATTGTTATATTTTTGAAAAGAAATGCGTGATATCCTAATATCATCAAAAACAAAGCAAACAACCTTGTAAAAACATATTTCATCCCATCAAGATCCATGAAAGGAGATTAAAAATGGAAACATTAAGCAAAGTATTTGAAGACAAATATAATAAAAATGTAAAAGATTGTACAAACGAGGAAATCTATCACGGACTCCTCTCCTGGACAAAGGAGCAGCTGAAGGGGCGCGGCTACCAGGATGGAAAAAAGAAAATTTATTATATTTCCGCAGAGTTCCTTATCGGTAAGCTTCTTTCCAACAACCTGATCAATCTGGGCGTTTATGATGAAGTTGCGAAATATCTTAAAGAAAACGGAAAAGAGCTTTCCATGATCGAGGAGATCGAGCCGGAGCCATCTCTCGGAAACGGCGGACTTGGCCGTCTGGCAGCATGTTTCCTGGATTCCATTGCAACTCTGGGACTTCCGGGAGAAGGAATCGGACTTAATTATCACCTCGGACTTTTCAAACAGGAGTTTAAGGATCATCTTCAGTTTGAGACACCGAATCCTTGGATCCAGCCGGAGAGCTGGCTTACAGATGCAGGCGTTTCCTATTATGTCCCATTTAAGGGCTTTATGCTGAAATCCACACTGTATGATATTGATGTTGCAGGCTATGAGAACAAAGCGATTAAGCTTCGCCTTTTTGATATTGATATTGCAGACGAGAGCATTGTGGGCGAGGGAATCTCCTTTGATAAGAAGGATCTGCTCCACAACCTGACACTGTTCCTGTATCCGGATGACAGCGATGATGCAGGAAGAAAGCTTCGTATCTATCAGCAGTACTTCATGGTAAGCAATGCGGCACAGCTGATTCTGGATGAGGCAACAGCAAAAGGCTGCAATCTTCATGACCTTGCCGATTACGCAGTGATCCAGATCAACGATACACATCCGAGTATGGTAATTCCGGAGCTTATCCGTCTCCTTACAGAGCGTGGGATCGAGTTCGAGGAGGCATGCGAGATCGTATCTCATGTATGCGCTTATACCAACCATACCATTCTTGCAGAGGCACTTGAGAAATGGCCGATCTCCTATCTTGAGGAAGTTGTTCCGCATCTGATGCCGATCATCCGCAAGCTGGACGAGCGTATCAAAGCAAAATATCCGCAGGAAAATCTTGCCATCATCGACAAGAATGACCTGGTACACATGGCACATATGGACATCCACTACGGATTTTCCATCAACGGTGTTGCATCCCTTCATACCGATATCTTGAAGGAGACAGAGCTTCATCAGTTCTATGAGATCTATCCGGAGAAATTCAATAACAAGACAAACGGAATCACCTTCCGCAGATGGCTCCTTCACTGCAACCATCCGCTGACAGAGTACATCACATCTATGATCGGTGACGGCTTCCGCAAGGATTCCTTTGAGCTTGACAAGATGCTTGGCTTCAAGGGAAATCAGGACGTTCTTGCAAATATCCTTAAGATCAAGCAGGATGCAAAGAAGAGATGTGCGGAGTTTATCAAAGCCAACACAGGTGAAGAGATCAACACACACAGTGTTTATGATATCCAGATCAAACGTCTTCATGAGTACAAACGCCAGCAGCTGAACGCACTTTACATCATTGACCGCTACCTGAAGATCAAAGCAGGCGAGAAGCCGCAGCGCCCGGTAACCTTTATCTTCGGTGCAAAGGCAGCTCCTGCATACGTTATCGCAAAGGATATTATCCACCTCCTCCTCTGCTTACAGGAGCTTATCAACAATGATCCGGAGGTTTCTCCGTACATGAAAGTTGTTATGGTGGAAAACTACAACGTAAGTGCAGCAGAGAAGCTGATCCCTGCCTGCGATATCTCCGAGCAGATCTCTCTTGCTTCCAAGGAGGCCAGTGGAACAGGAAACATGAAGTTCATGCTCAACGGTGCTGTAACACTGGGAACCATGGATGGTGCAAATGTGGAGATCAGCCAGCTGGTAGGCAAGGATAATATCTATATCTTCGGAGAGTCCAGTGAGCAGGTTATCGAACACTATGAAAAGGCGGACTACTGCTCCAGAGATTTTTATGAGAAAGACGAGCGCATCCGTCGTGCAGTAGACTTTATCGTAGGAAACGAGCTTCTTTCTATTGGAAGTGAGGAGCATTTAAGAAGACTGCATCATGAGATCGTAAGCAAAGACTGGTTCATGACTCTTCTTGACTTCGAGGATTATGCGAAGGTGAAGGATCAGGCGTTGTCCGATTATGAGGACAGAACCGCATGGGCAGAGAAAATGCTTGTAAATATCGGAAAAGCAGGATACTTCTCATCAGACAGAACCATCGAAGAATACAACAGAGATATCTGGCATCTGACAGCGGAGAAATAAAACGGTTTTAGGCAGATTGCTCCGGCTCGGAAGAAAAATAGAAAAATAGAAAATAAAAACACCGGCATTCATCGGAATATGTACTGAGGCTGAGATGTCAGAGATGATTTGGCAGCCTGGACAGGACATGGTACAGATGAATGGCCGGTGTTTTTTGTGAAATTGGTTACGAAAAATTGTTTACGGAATCAGGCAAGCGATATTTCAGGCTTTTCCATGCTTAAATGCCATCATCATCTCCTTGGTAAGGCTGATATTATCTCCTTCATCCGGAATGTCTTCCCGGTTGAACCAGGAGGCCATGGAAAGCTCATCGTGGTCTACAGTCAGAGTGTCGTCGCCATCCAGATCACAGTAGAAGCCAAACAGAAGTGTTCCGGAGAAGGACCATGGCTGGCTCTTGTAGTAGCGGAGATTTTTGACCTTTACGCCGATCTCTTCCATAACTTCACGGTGAACGGTCTCCTCGATGGTCTCACCAATCTCGGCAAAACCTGCGATCATGGCGTAGCGGGTGTGATTTCGGCCCTCATATTTGGAGAGAATCAGCTTGTCACCGTTGGTAACGCCTACGATCACAGCCGGAGAAAGCACCGGATATTCACCGTTTCCACAGGCAGGGCAGATCATCTTGCGCTCATGTTTATCATGTACCATCGGTTTGCCGCAGCAGCCGCAGAAACGGCGCTTGCTGTACCACTGAAAGAGCTGATATCCGGTGATTCCTGCGAAAGCCAGATACTGTGGCTCCGCTGTGCGGAGAACTCTTGTGATCTCAAACTGATAACCAGGAAGGAGACTGGTGTCAAGATCCGGGATCAGATAAAAATGCTCTTCGTCAATGGAGAAGAGATAGATATAATTCTCATAGAGATTTTCAACTTTTCCTTCCAGCTCTCCAAAGCTTGGAAGAGTCATAGTCTCGCCATCTTTTTTCATAAGGATCTTTCCTTCTTCATAGGCGAGGATGTGGCTTTCTTTATCCGGGGCCACAGGTTTGTACTCATTGTGATAGGTATGTGGTGCGATATCCTGGATCATGATCGATAATTCCTTTCCGAATTTATTGTTTTACAGTGTTTGCTGAGAAGTTTTGCCATATAAAATACAGCACGCTTTCTACAGTATAAGCTTACCTTAAGAAAAAGGCAACTCCAGCAATAACAAAAAAAGTTGTATGAGTCAGAAAATCAGTGTAAGATAAATGTATTATATTGTGCAGAAGATGTGAAAGATCTGAAAATTTTTCTGCACAGAAGGAGAAGATCATGCCAACAACAGAAAAGCCGGGACTGACCCGGGATGCCATTAAATATCTGGCAATTTTTACCATGCTTCTGAATCATATCGCCAACGTGCTTCTGCCGGAAAACACGATCCTGTGGGAAGTGTTTATAGACATTGGCTACTTCACAGCCATTACCATGTGCTATTTTCTTGTGGAAGGTTTTTACTATACACATTCCAAGAGAAAATACGGTGAAAGGCTTCTGATCTTTGCCGGAATCTCCCAGGTTCCCTATATGATAGCCTTTGGGAATTCACAGCTGAATATGATCTTTACTCTGTTTATCTGTTTTATGATCCTGGTTGTTCAGGAAAGGATGATGGCAAGTAAATGGAGAATTCCACTTCTGATCCTGCTCCTTTTACTATCCGTTTATTCGGACTGGGCGATCCTGGCACCGGTTTTTACCATCTGGTTCCATGAGAGCTGGGGGAACAGGAAGAGGATGATAACAGCGTACGGAGTCGGTGCTGCCCTTTTTGTGCTGTTTAACTACAGCTCCTACGTGGAAAAAATGGCAGCCGGACCGGCAATGCTCCATGCTCTGTTTTCGGCAGCAGGGATCGTGGCATCAGGAATCATCATCCTGTGCTTCTATAATGGCAAAAAATCCGAAAAAGCACCGAAGTTTTCCAAGTGGTTTTTCTATATCTTTTATCCGGCACATCTGCTGATCCTGAGCATAGTCCGTGTTATAGTACAGTAAGAGATAAAATAAAATCTCTCCAATATTTATAACCGGATAGATTGCCGAAAATAAATTTCATATCCACATAAAACATAGTAATTCTGTAAGAAAACAGAAAAATAGCGAAAAAACTCTTGAAAACCCACAAATTATCTGCTATGCTAACTGACATGACAAAGGCGTCTGGAAATAGAGTTTCCAGGCGCTTTTTGCGTTGCAGAATAATTGAGGGAATCGAGGAGGAAATGAATGATGAATGCAGGAGATACCGGCTTTATGATGATCTGTACAGCCTTTGTGTTCTTTATGACACCTGGGCTTGCGTTTTTCTACGGAGGACTGGTCCGCAGGAAAAATGTGGTAAATACCATGATGGCCTGTGGGGCGATCATGGGACTGTCCGTAGTTATGTGGACATTGTTTGGATATTCGCTGGCATTTGGAGGAAATCATGGCGGGATCATCGGAGATTTTCGCTGGTTTGCGCTGAATGGCGTAGGCTGGGAGCCGGGACCTTATGCGGATACGATCCCACATCTGGTATTTGTGGCGTTCCAGATGATGTTTGCCATGATCACACCGGCACTGATCACCGGTGCCGTGGTTGGAAGGATGCGTTTTAAGGCGCTGTTTTTCTTTATTGCGATCTGGTCTTTGATCGTGTATTATCCAATGGCACATATGGTCTGGGGAGACGGTGGATTTCTGGCAGCCATTGGCTCTGTGGACTTTGCAGGAGGAAATGTGGTACATATCAGTTCTGGTGTCAGTGCACTGGTTCTTGCCATTTATCTTGGACAGAGACGAGGCTATGCAAAAGCAACCTATCGTACGCACAATATCCCGTTTGTATTTCTCGGGGCAGCCATGCTGTGGTTCGGATGGTTCGGCTTTAATGCAGGAAGTGCGCTGAAGGCAGACGGCCTTGCGGCACATGCCTTTATGACCAGTAGCATTTCTTCTGCCTGCGCACTGCTGACCTGGATGCTGATCGAGGTGATCCGCGAGGGAAAACCGACACTGGTTGGTGCATCCACAGGTCTTGTTATCGGACTGGTAGCCATTACACCGGGAGCTGGTTTCGTACCGGTATGGGCATCCTTTATCATTGGGATCCTGGTAAGCCCGATCTGTTACTTTACTGTGATCCTTCTGAAACAGAAGCTGAAGATCGACGATGCCCTGGATGCTTTTGGTTGCCATGGTATCGGTGGTATCTGGGGAGGAATCGCAACAGGTCTCTTCGGAAAATCTTCGATCAATTCCGTTGCAAAATGGGACGGCCTTGTGTTTGGAGATCATCGTCTGTTCCTGGCGCAGGTATTGAGTATTGTGATCACCATTGCGGTTGCCATTGTGGGAACGCTGATCTGTATCGGGATCGTGCGGATTTTTACACCGCTTCGTGTAGATCCGAAGGAAGAGATGGTCGGTCTGGATGCGTCCCAGCATGGAGAGAATGCATATCCGTCATTTAATGGATTTGACTGATAAAAGAATTTGTCCGGCAATGATCGTGTGAAAATGGAGGAAATCGTATGCTTATAAAAATAGAAGCAATCGTAAGAGAAGAAAAAATGGAAGATGTCAAAGCAGCGTTAAATGAGATCCAGGTTAACGGTTTTACAGTAACCCAGATCATGGGCTGCGGAACACAGCGCGGCTATACAGAATATGTCCGTGGTTCCAAAATTGATGTATTTCTGAAACCGAAGATCAAGTTTGAAATCGTGGTATCATCGGAGGACTGGGAGATCAAAGTTATTGATGCTGTGCAGAAAGCAGCGTTTACCGGTGATCCCGGCGATGGAAAGATCTTCAGCTATGAGATACGCAACGCTGTTCGTATCCGTACAGGTGAGACAGGATACGATGCGCTGCAGTCGGAATTTCTGTAAATTGTTTTATTAATATGTAAATTATGCGTGAAAGAGTCCTTCGGGAAGTCGCAGAGATATCAGGAGATATGATCTTGAGATTTTTCGGAGGACTTTTTTACCACAGATTTAACAATAGTCTTACGTTGATTTGATGAAAAACAGCATGTGGCCGGTATAATATATAAGATGTACACGAAAACTAAAAATAATAGATAAGGCAGACATGACAAAAAAGAAATCAAAGAAAAAAATAAGAAAAAAACAGAAATCTATTAAAGATGGATTCGAACAGGACCAAGAAGAGCAGGAGAAGGAGAATCCAAAAAAGGATGCTCCGGCTCAGAAGTCAGAGCAGAGCAGAGTTCCGGATTCAATAGAACCAGAAAATCAGAAACTGGCGGCAGAAAAAACAGCAGCCATTGCAAGTTACATCAAGGATCCGGACTATCGTCTCCGCTGCAAGGCGGCTATAGATATTCTCATGGCGAAGCTTAAAATGATTAACGCAGAACTTTCCGGACAGAAAAAGCGTACTGTGATCAGTCAGATCACCAACCGGATAAAAAGTGCTGAAAGTATTTACGCTAAACTTCTGAAAAAAGGACTGGAACCGGATTTTGAGACTGCCAGAAAAAATCTGAAAGATCTCATCGGCATCCGTGTAGTCTGTCCATTTGAGGATGAGCTTTACCAGGTGGCAGAATTCTTAGAAATGCAGAAAGATATCGAGATCATCCGGATCAAGGATTACATTAAAAATCCAAAGAAAAACGGCTACAAAAGTCTTCATTTGATCGTGAAAGTACCTATCTACTCTGCGGAAGGTGAACAGAAAGAACAGGTGGAAATACAGCTTCGGACCATTGCAATGGATTACTGGTCTGTGTTAGAATACGAATTGTATTATAAAAAAAGAGATAATGCGGAAATAGAATCAGAATTAAAAAAATATGCAGAAGAAATTGCTAATCTGGATCACAGAATGCTGGGATTACGAAATAAAATCGAAAAAATCTGAGCAATCAGCGAATGCGAGATCAGAATGCCTGTTTTATGACAAACCTGTAAAATTACTGCATCAGAAAAGGAGAATATCCCGGTGCTGGAGAAATAAAAGATATTTACACATGAAATTATAAATTAGGATTTATAAAAAATAAAACGGAGAATTCCCGAAAGAAAAATTTAAGGAATTCTCCGTTTTATTATCTGACTGAGCAAACTATGAAGTTATTATTCAATATAGAGCTGTGCAACAAATGGGGCATAAGATATCCAACTGCTTTTTCTCTGCCATAGTTGCATTTCAACTGCAAAGATGACACTTTTCACAGGCGGACGGTGTGGCTGCACAACCGCCGAGAGCAGTTTCACGAAGCTCTGCAGGAAGCTTTTTGCCCACAGTATACATGGCATCGATCATCTCATCCAGCGGGATGAACTGGGGGATACCGGCCAGTGACATTTCCGCTGCGATTAGGGCATTGGAAACACCGGCTGCATTACGGTTCTGGCAGGGATATTCCACCAGGCCGCCTACAGGGTCGCACACAAGTCCAAGCATGTTCATAAGAACCGTGGAAGCAGCATAAGTACACTGAAGAGGTGTACAGCCAAGAAGTTCCACAGCAGCAGAAGCAGCCATTGCGGAAGCGATTCCGACCTCAGCCTGACATCCGCCAACAGCACCGGCAACTGTTGCATTACGCATGGCAAGATAGCCGATCGCGCCTGCATTAAATAGTGCCTGGCGGATTTTTTTATCGGAAAAGCCGTAGACCTCCTGAAGAGCAAGCATCATTCCGGGAACGATCCCGGCACTGCCGGCAGTAGGAGAGGCAACGATAAGTCCCATGGAAGCGTTGGTCTCAAGGGTTGCCATAGCGTAGGTGATCCCCTTTCCGAGAACATTTCCGCACAGGCTTTTTCCCAGGTTATGAAATTCGCAGAGCTTTCGGGCTTCACCGCCGATCAGTCCGCCCATAGATATCACCGGATCTTTGATGGGGGAAAAAGCAGCATCCTTCATGATCTCCAGAACACGGTCCATGCGCTGGTCCACGATTTCAGCAGTGGTTTCACCGAGAAGGATCTCACGCTGGCGCATTACTTCGGAAATCGGAAGCTTTTTTTCCTGGCAGAGAGCAAGAAGTTCCTTGGCATTTTTGAAATCCATAAAACACATCCTCCTTTTCCCTACATCTGAACAACCATGACATCATGGATGTTGGTGTTCCGGTGAATGCTTTCTACGATATCTTCCGGGAGATGACCGTCGGATTCCACGATCGTATAGGCTGTGGTTCCTTTGGATTCACGGAAGAGGCGCATGAAGGCAATGTTAATGTTACGTTCACTTAAGCATCTGGTGATGTAGGCCACAACACCGGGAGTATCCTGATGGATCACAATGATGGCACTGTATTCGCCGGTGAAATCCACTTTCACGTGGTTGATCTCCACAATGCGGACCTTGCCGCCGCCCAGCGATTCCCCCCGGACTGTCATTTCCTGTCCCTGTTCATTGATCATATGGATATCTACAGTGTTGGGATGGACATCGGTTTCCGCTTCATTTGGAGTAAAGGAAAAGTCGATCCCCTGTTCCCTGGCAATATCAAAAGAATTCCGTATACGCATATCATCTGTGGAAAAGCCCATGATCCCGCCAAGGAGGGCACGGTCTGTACCGTGTCCCTTGTATGTTCTGGCGAAGGAACCATAAAGGATGAATTCCACTTTTTTCAGGGGCGGCGTGATCATCTTCTGGGCAAGGAAAGCAATGCGTGCAGCCCCTGCGGTATGAGAACTGGAAGGGCCGATCATGTTAGGACCCATAACGTCAAATACACTGATAAAAGACATTTTACTTAAATCTCCTGTGGTGTTTTTACAATAAATTTCTTATAAATAGTGTCAACGATCACGCCGATGGCGTTGTCACCGGATACATTGCAGGCTGTTCCAAAGGAATCCTGTGTGATATAAAGGGCAACCATGATCGCACAGATTGCACCGTCCGGATCACCGGCTTCCGCTCCGAATACCATGTAAAGGAATGGAAGGGCAGTCATGATGGAACCACCGGGAGCACCGGGAGATGCAACCATGGCAACACCGAGAGTCATGATGAACGGAACGATGATCCCAAGACTGATGGGCAGCTGGTTCATAAGGCAGACTGCAGTAGCACAGGCTGTGATGGTGATCATGGAACCGGCCATGTGGATGTTTGCACAGAGCGGTACTACGAAGTTGCGGATCTGCTCGCACACGCCGTCCTTTTTGGCACATTCCAGATTGACCGGGATGGTAGCTGCGGAAGACTGGGTTCCCAGAGCAGTTGTGTATCCCGGGATCTGATTTTTGATCAGAGTGAAAGGATTCTTTTTGCTGACAGTACCTGCGATCACAAACTGGATCGTAATGCAGATCAGGTGCATGATGATAACAACAAGGAATACCTTCCAGAGGATGCTTAAGATGGCAAAGGTCTTTCCGGAAATAGTCATATCTGTGAAGGTTCCGCAGATGTAAAGTGGAAGCAGCGGGATGATAATGGTATGAAGGACTTTGTCAATGATCTTGGAAAAGTCACTCATTCCGTTATAAAGGCTGTTTCCCATTTCTTTTCCACGCATGGAAGAGAGGCACAGTCCCATGACAAAGGCAAGGGCAACAGCAGAAAGAGTATCCATGACCGGCTCCAGTGTGATGGAGAAAAACGGTGTCAGGGATGCGTCTGCGGTAGCTGCGATCTGATCCAGTGCACCTTCACTCATAAAGTGCGGGAACAGGCTGGATGATACCAGATAGGATGCGGAACCTGCGATCAGAGTGGAGCCATAAGCCAGAGCCACGGTGATCAGGAGAAGCTTTCCGGCCCCCTGTGAAAGATCCGCAATACCCATGGTCACATAGGCAAGGATCATCAGCGGGATGACAAATTTCAGAAAGGTACTGAAAAATCCGGAAAGGGTTACAACAAAGCGACAGAAGCCTTCCGGAAGGAACTGGCCGAACAGGATACCTACGATGATGGCAATGATCAGCTTCGGCACAAGTCCAATCTTGATTTTTTTCTTTTCCATTTGGATTCTTTCCTCCTAAGTATGAATTTATTCATTTTGCACAAAAATACGATTGACGTCCTCGTGATTGTATTGTAACATTGACATAAAAATAAGGCAAATTCACAGATTTCATCATCACGATGAAAAAATTTCATAGTAAAAGGGAGAAAATCATGGAAATCCGTCAGTTGGAGACGTTTGTACATGTAGCACAGCTTCAGAGCTTTTCCAGGGCAGCAGAGGTTCTGGGATACACCCAGTCAGCGATCACTGTCCAGATCCGGCTTCTGGAAAATGAGCTGGAAACAAGACTTTTTGACAGAACCGGAAAGCGTGTGGTGCTTACTCCGTCCGGAAAAGAGTTTATGGGGCATGCAAGCCGGATCTTATATGACGTAAATAAAGCAAAAAAGTCAATGAATGACGATGCGGAACTGAAAAATCCATTGCATATCGGGACTATTGAATCTCTCTGCACAGCAAAGCTTCCGGCTGTTCTCAGCAAATTTCGTGAGTTTCACCCGAAAGTAAATATGCAGGTGACTATTGATACACCGGAGCAGCTGATACGGATGATGGAGCATAACGGGCTGGATCTTATTTATATACTGGATACCCCAAGGTGGGACCAGAACTGGGTGAAGGTCATGGAGAAGGCGGAGCCGGTAGTATTTGTGGCCTCTGCAGATTCGGAGTTTGCGGGAAAGACGCTGAAGATGGAGAATATCCTGGAAGAGCCTTTTTTTCTCACGGAAAAGAATGCCAATTATCGCCAGGCCCTGGATCAGCAGCTGGCGCTTAAGAAGCAGGCCCTGTCACCGGTACTGGAGATCAGCGATACCGCTTTCATCATCCGCATGCTGGAAAAGAACCACGGACTTTCCTTTCTTCCCTATCTGGCTGTGGAGCGGGATATCCGGAAAGGAAGAATTGCCCTTTTACATGTGGAAGATGTGGAGATATCCATGTACCGGCAGATCTTTTACCATAAGAATAAGTTTAAGACGAGAGAGATGGAGGAGTTTATCCGTCTGGCGGCAGAGTGAAAGTCAGAGCTTGTAAAAACAAATAAAATGTGGCACTATAAAAGAAAAAAACACAGGAGAGAGAAAAATGGATTTTATTGAAGAAGCAAAGAAGCTTGGCTTTTCCGATGCTGCGGTCATGAAAACCGATAAGCTGGTGTTTGTGCCGGAATACCGTGTTTTCTGTGAAGAAAATGCCTGTGGCAATTATGATAAAAATCCTGCATGTCCACCGGAAAGCGGAACCGTGGAAGAAATGAAGGAACGTGCCCTGGGCTATGAGAACACACTGGTGCTCCAGACGACACAGGACAGACTCATGGATTACAGAAAAGCCAAGCTTGCACATAATAAGCTGACAGAGCAGTTCGCAGAGAAGATGAAAGAGTGCGGAAAAACAGATCTTCTGATCATGAGCGCCGGGCCGTACAAGCATAATTCCTGTATGTCTGCCTACTGTGTAGATGCGCAGAAGATGGCAGATGCTGTGGGAATGCAGTGCTGGACCAATGATGGAAAGTTCCGGTATTTTTCGCAGATCCTTTTTCGAGAGTAGCGTAGCGCATTTTTTATATATTTTTTGTGTAAAAACTGGACATATTGTCAGGAAAAGGGTAAATTTATTTTGAAATGATCAAACAGGAGGGAAACCAGAATGGAGAAATCAACAGTTTATTTCACTGATTTTCGATGTCCGGTGGGAACCAGCCAGCTGGACAAACTGAAAAAACTCTGCGTTGCCGCAGGAATCAAAGATATCGATATGGATGGAAAATTCGTAGCCATCAAGATGCATTTCGGAGAGCTTGGAAATATGGCATTCCTTCGTCCGAACTATGCAAAGGTAGTCGCAGATCTCTGTAAGGAGCAGGGCGGAATGCCGTTCCTGACAGATTGTAATACTCTTTATCCGGGAAGCAGAAAGAATGCACTGGAGCATCTGGACTGTGCAAATCTTAACGGATTTAACACGATCACAACCGGATGTCAGATCATCATCGGTGACGGAGTTCGAGGAACCGATGAAGTAGAAGTTCCGGTAGTAAACGGAGAATACTGCAAAACTGCCCTGATCGGACATGCTATCATGGATGCAGATATTTTTATCAGTCTCAGCCATTTCAAGGGACATGAGGCAACCGGCTTTGGCGGCGCCCTGAAGAATATCGGTATGGGCTGCGGAAGCCGTGCCGGAAAAATGCAGCAGCATGCCAGCGGAAAGCCGGCCATCCATGAAGATGTCTGTCGTGGCTGCCGCCGCTGTGCGAAAGAGTGCGGAAGTGATGCGATCACATATGTAAACAAGAAAGCAGTTATCGATTACGATAAATGCAAAGGCTGTGGCCGCTGTATCGGCGCCTGCAGCTATGATGCCGTATACAATCCGAATAGCAGTGCAAACGAGCTTCTTGACCGCAAGATGGCAGAGTATGCACAGGCTGTCTGTCACGGACGTCCTCATTTCCATATTGCACTGGTACAGGATATCAGCCCTAACTGTGACTGCCATGGTGAAAATGATGCGCCGATCCTTCCGGATATCGGAATGTTCGCAAGCTTTGACCCGGTTGCACTGGATCAGGCCTGTGCAGATGCCTGTCTGAAGGCAACACCGATCGCCAACAGCCAGCTTGGAGAGCATCTGGCAGAGCCGGGATGGCACTGTCATCATGACCACTTTAAGGATTCCAATCCGAATATTGAGTGGAAGGCAACTCTGGATCAGGCAGAAAAGATCGGTCTGGGAACCAGGGAGTATGAGCTGAAGACAATCAAATAAGCTGAGAAATAAAGCTCAGAAAATATCAGAAAATCCGGGAACACAGTTCATATTACTCTGTGTTCCCGGATTTTTACATCTTTTTACAGGTGTGCCTGGTGGCATTCGTTTTCAGAAAACAATTTCATGTGATGAAAAGAGGCTGTTATCCCGGAGTTTCAGCTGCAGGAATCCCGGACGATCTCCAGAAATCTTTCATGGATCCGGGTGTCTTCATCCAGTTCCGGGTGAAAAGCAAAGGCCAGCTGATCATTGTACTGTACGCCAACGATCCGGTCTTCGACAGAAGCCAGAACCCTTGTATCATCGTGGACGTCAGACACATAAGGCGCACGGATAAAGGTCATGGGAACTTTGCCCACAGATTTAACCGTTTCTTCCGTATGAAAGCTTCCAAGCTGTCTTCCGTAGGCATTTCTGCGCACACACATGGGAATGGTGCCAAAATGACAGCTGTCCTGTCCTTCGATCTCAGAAGCCAGAAGGATCAGTCCGGCACAGGTAGCCAGAACGGGCATTCCGTTTTCGATTCTTTTTTTCAGGGGCTCAAACATATCAAGCTCTTTTAATAGCTTGCTCTGAACAGTGCTTTCCCCGCCCGGAAGGATCAGAGCGTCGAAGGGCTTTTTAAGATCACCTGCCTGGCGCAGCTCGATATGAGAAACGCTGAGGCGGTCAAGAACCTTTTCGTGCTCTGCAAAAGCACCCTGTAAAGCCAGTACCGCAATTGTCATTATTTGCCTCTTTCTGCCATCAGTAAGGCGATTTCCTGTTCATTGATCCCGACCATAGCTTCGCCAAGATCTCTGGAAAGCTCTGCGATCAGTCTGGCATCGGTGTAGTTGGTAACTGCTTTTACGATGGAAGCAGCTCTTTTTGCCGGATTTCCGGATTTAAAGATACCGGAACCGACGAAGACACCTTCGGCGCCAAGCTGCATCATAAGAGCGGCATCTGCAGGAGTGGCAACGCCGCCGGCAGCAAAGTTTACAACCGGAAGTCTGCCGTTGTCATGTACATAGGATACCAGTTCATAAGGAACCTGGAGAGTTTTTGCAGCCTCAAAAAGTTCATCTTCACGCATACTGGTAAGCTTTGCGATCTCGCTGTTCATTTTTCGCATATGGCGGACTGCCTGAACGATATCACCGGTTCCGGGCTCACCCTTTGTACGGATCATGGAAGCACCTTCATTGATGCGGCGGAGTGCCTCTCCAAGATCTTTTGCACCGCATACAAAAGGAACTTTGAATTCTCTTTTATTAATATGATAAACATCATCAGCAGGAGAAAGAACTTCACTTTCATCAATATAGTCGATCTCAATGGCTTCCAGTACCTGTGCTTCCACAAAATGTCCGATACGGCATTTGGCCATAACAGGAATGGAAACTGCGTTCTGGATCCCTTCGATCATTTTCGGGTCACTCATTCGGGAAACACCGCCTGCTGCACGGATATCGGCAGGAATACGCTCCAGGGCCATAACCGCACAGGCACCGGCAGCCTCGGCAATTTTTGCCTGCTCAGGTGTTGTGACATCCATGATCACACCGCCCTTTAACATCTGTGCCAGTTCTTTGTTCAGTTTATATCTTTCATTTGTTGCAGACATGATCTTTTCCTCCGTAATCATTGATTTTGTGTTTGATTTCTGTTGGTTCCAGATTATAAAACTTACTTGTGTATTTAAAAATATCCAATATAGATAATTTTTTAAGGGACAGTTATGAGACTGTGAACAGATAAAGTGAAAAAGAGATAAAAAAACGGAAAAGCACGCCTGCTTAAAATGCGTGCTTTTTGCTGCGGGAAAAGGATCAAAATTTGAAATATATTAGATGAAATAAGGATTTCATACAAGAATTAACGCGTGCACATGCGTGCATAAAACAACGCCGTTGTGAATAATATACAAAGAAATAACCGTAAACTTTGGATAAAAATGAGAAAACAGAAAAAGCTGTAAATTTATATTGCATAATAAGACTGCGTGTGATAACATACACACAACATAATTAACACGCATTTGACACGCAAATAAAAGAAAATAGCACGCAAACAAAAGAATATCAAAGATAAGTGAAGCTAATGTGCAGGAAAACGTGCAGATCGTGTGTACAGAAACAGGCTGCATTCTGTGGGCAGAGAGTACAGAGCAGGCCGGAAATCTTTTTCAGAGGAGGAAATTATGACAGGAACACAGAAAAAACAGCGTCTGCTGACTATGATATTCGGAGCTTTCGCGATCTTTTTTACAGGATATCCCCATGTATGGTCTATTTACCAGCCTTATGTGATGGAGCAGGCAGGCTGGAGCCAGGGACAGGCATCCATGTGCTTTTATCTGGCACTGAGCACCTTTGTATTCGGAAATATCGTAGGCGGAAGGATGCAGAACCGCTTTAAGGAAAAGACGATTGTATGGATCGGAGGCGGGATCTTTGCAGCAGGAATCCTGGCATCCGCATTTCTGATCGTTCCCACACCGCTTCCTATGTATCTCTCCTATGGAGTGATGCAGGGATTTGGTCAGGGAATGATCTATACGGTGATCCTGGCAACAGTACAAAGATGGTTTCCGGACCGTACCGGATTTGCTTCCGGCGTTGTGGTAACTGCCAACGGACTTTGTGGATTTTTCCTGGCACCGCTGAGTCGAAAGCTGCTGGAAGCGGAAGGTGTGCAGAAAACCCTTCTGATCGTTGGCGTGGCCATCACGATTTCCTGGATCCTGTGCGGTATCTTTTTTCAGGCACCCGATAAGAGTCTGGTGAACGCAGGTGGCTCTGCGGAAAAGTCCGGGACACCGGAGATGAAGCAGTATACATCCGGAGAGATGATGAGAACAAAGAATTTTTATCTTCTTCTTGCGACCATGTTCTTTGGACTGATTTCTTATTTTATGGTTTCACCGGTATCCCAGACCTACCAGATCGACCTTGGAATCCCGTCTGCAGTGGCAGTCAGTGCCGTTATGCTTGGATCCATTGTCAATGCAGGAGCAAGACTGGTGCTTCCCACACTGGCAGATAAAGTGGGCAGGATTGTCTGCATCAAAGGAGTGCTGATCGTGGCAGTGATCGCTATGGGAGTTCTCGCTGTATCAAGATCCCTGGCAGTAACGGTTGCCGTTGTGCTGATGTACGGCTGCTATGGCGGCATCATGGGAAGCTTTCCATCTCTGACAAGCTCCATTTTCGGAATGAAACACACCGGAGAAAATTATGGATTTGTTATGTTCGGTATCGTATTCGCAACCTTTGGCGCACCGGCGATCTCCGGTCTGGTGAGCAGCAATGGTTATGAGATGAACGTGGTATTTGGGATCGGAGCTGTTTTTGCAGTGATCGCATTTGTATGCCTGACTTTGCTTGGACGAAATCTTGTGAAAGAGCATGCTGAAAAATCTGTCGGAGCAAAGAAGGGTACAGCACAGGTACGCAAACCACAGGCAGAATAAATCTGAATGTAACTGGATGCAGAGCTGTGCCGGCTGCCGGATCAAAAACAGCTGACTGAGAATCTGAAAACAGAAAAACCTGGAAGAAATAATGTGCCTGTGGCTGAGTTCTTCCAGGTTTTTTTATGAGTTGCCGGAATCAGATATTTCTGCTAGGATAACGGAAGGATGAGAAAATCAGATATTGTTTTGCCTGTTTATGGATGCGAGTGTGTGAAATACTGCAAAAATAAGGAGTTGATGCATATGATCACCTGTCAGGATATACTGGAACTGCAGCTGGACGGAGTGGAACTGATCGCCGGGGAAAAAGGTCTCACAAGACCTGTCACATGGACCTATATGGTGCAGACCCGGCCTTTTGAGGAGCATATGAACCAGGGGAATTTTGCCCTGTGTGTGGTGGACTATGTCCGGTTTGACCTGGAAGAAGCACAGAAAGCCATGGAAGAACTGTATGGGCTTGGAATTTCCGGCTTTGGGATCTCTATCACCGATGACAAGGAGCCCGTCCCGAAGGAGATGATCGACAAAGCAAATGGACTGAAGCTTCCGCTGTTTTACATCCGGTGGGAAGGAGCTTCTTTTGTGGATATTGCCCAGAGTGTGGGAAAGATCATCCTGGAATATGAAATGCAGAATAAACGGATGGGAGATTATCTTTACAATCTTTTGTTTGGCTATGATATTAATGATCGCTATATCGAAAAAATCTCCCAGCAGTTCGGGATCAACTTTACCACACCCTGCAGAGTAGGGATCATTGTGGCTGACCGGAAGTACGGCATCAATCTGGAACAGGATGAACATATCTATGAATATTATGCCAATTATCTGAACCAGGAAGTTATGGAAATGGAAGGAAAGCCCATGTTCCTCAGGTTTCTTAACAAGTTTGTTCTTCTTTTTGAGGCAAAAAAAGACAAAAGCATTGAACATGAGCTGGAGAAGGTTCTGCAGAAGATCGATGCCAGTCCGCAGTTTCACGGAACCATCCGAAGCACCTGTATCCTGGGCGGTATCTACACCAATCCGGCAGATTTCGGCACCAGCTATCAGGAGGCAAAGCGTCTGATCCCCAAAAAAGACATACTTCCAAATCCCAAGCACAAGAAAGTCTTAAGTGCAACAGCCATGGGAATCTATCAGTATCTGTTCAATAACGACAACCATGATGAGATCCTGAATTACTGCAATGAACGGCTGGGAAAGCTGGAGGAATATGATCATGCCAACGGAACGTTTCTTCTGGATACCCTGCTTGCCTATTACATGAACGGGTTCAGCGTCGGAAAAACGGCGAAGGAACTTTTTATCCACAGAAATTCCCTGCAGTACCGGATGAATAAGATCCAGGAGCTGATAGATTTTGAGCTGGATGACTATATGGAATATCTGGATATGATAAACTGTATCCTGATCAAACAGCTGATGTTTTCCTGAAGAGCAGGTTCATATATTTACAACACTGTGCAAAATGAATAGTTTGTTTGTGCAAAATAAAAGTTGACGAAAGGCTTCTTCTGAGTATAATGAAGTCTATCAAACAACGAAGGCGTTGAAGGAAATAAAAAATTTCTTTCAGCGCCCTTTTTGTTTACAGGCGAAAACGTTCAGGTCGACCAGTTAAATATGTTTTGTGCCAGCTATGTAGAAGAGGAGGAAACGAATATGAAAAAAAATCTTTTAGGCAAAATGGTGATCACAGGTATTATTTCCGCAGCAATGTTAGCATCTACAGCAGCTTCCACATGGGCAGCAGACAAATCCGATAAGGATGTGTTAAGGGTTGGTATGGAATGTGCATATGCACCGTTCAACTGGACCCAGGATACAGACACAACCCCGGACGGAAGCAAGGCAGAACCTATTTACGACAGTGATTATTACGCATATGGCTACGATGTGGCAGTAGCCCAGAAGCTTGCAGATCAGCTTGGAATGAAGCTGGAGATCCACAAGGTTGAGTGGTCCTCCATCGGAATCTCCATGGATGCCGGCGATTATGACTGTATCATCGCAGGTATGGGAAAAACGGCAGAAAGAGAAAAATCATATGCTTTTACAGAACCATATTATTACAGAGATAACTGTATCGTGGTAAAGGCAGGCGGCAAATATGACGATGTCAAAGGTCTTTCCGATCTTGCAGGAACAGGCTGTAAGGTTACCACACAGCTTGGAACCGGATGGGTACCGCTTCTGGATCAGATCGACGGTGCAGAGCAGTCCGGAAACTATGAGACAACATCAGAGTGCTTTATGGCAATCTCCAACGGAGTTGCAGATGTCTGCGTTGTAGATGTTCCTACAGCAGAATCAGCAGCACTGACAAACAAGGATCTGAAGATCATCAACCTGGATGAGAAGGATACCTTTAAAGATGATGATGAAATGGTCAATGTCTGCATCGCAACAAGAAAAGATGACACAGAGCTGAGAGATAAGCTGCAGGGTGCTATGGATGACATCGGCTGGAACGATAAAGAGAAAATGGATGAGCTGATGGATACTGTTCTGACACAGCAGCCGGCAGCGAACTAGTCCAAGTGAGGTGGAGATATGTTAGGCTTTTCAATCACAGATCCTTCCAATTCCCTGGAATGGATGATCTTTCTGGCAAAAAAATATTCCAGTATGTTTCTGGAAGGAACCTGGCTGACTCTCTATATAGCTGTAGCAGGAACCATTCTTGGTTTCCTGCTGGGCTATATCATCGGTATCATCCAGGATATCCGTATCAATGAAGGCGACAGCATTCTGAAAAAAGGAATTTTTAAAATCTTAAAGGCAATCTGCAGGATCTATGTGGAGGTTTTCCGAGATACGCCAATGATCGTTCAGGCAATGGTCCTGTATTATGGTATCCGTCAGGCAAATGTGAATATTACACCATTGTTTGCAGGTGTTATGGTAACGGTATTGAACACCGGAGCTTACATGGCAGAAACTGTCAGAGCCGGCATCGGTTCCATTGATATGGGACAGAGAGAAGGCGCCTGGGCCATGAGAATGTCACCTATGAAGACCATGATCTATGTAGTACTTCCACAGGCCTTCAAAAACATCATCCCTGAGATGGCAAATACATTTCTTACAAATCTGAAAATGACTTCCGTTCTGAATGTTATCGCAGTTCAGGAGCTGTTTATGGCAGCGAAAACTGTAGGCGGAAATTATTATAAATATTTTGAATCCTATCTTGTTATTGCAGTGATCTATTTTGTACTCTGCTTTGTATTCAACCGTCTGTTTACATTCCTTGAAAAGAAGGTGAAGAAAACAGAGAACTACGCACTGGCAGTGGAATATATGGAAAATCCGTAAGGAGGGAAAAATAATGGGTGATGCAATCATATCCGTTGAGGAATTAAGTAAAGCATTCGGGCAGCATGAGGTACTGCGAAAAATCGATTTCAACGTGGAGCCGGGTGAGATCATCTGTATCGTTGGTTCCTCCGGTTCCGGAAAATCCACTCTGCTTCGCTGTATCAACAAGCTGGAAACCCAGACCAGCGGAAAGATCCGCTATCACGGAAAAGAGATCGGAGCAGTCCAGAAGGAGATCAATGATTACCGGTCAAAGGTCGGCATGGTATTTCAGTCATTTAATCTCTTTAATAACATGACTGTTCTTCAGAACTGTATGCTCTGTACAAGAAAAGTCCTTCATCTGTCAAAGGAAGAAGCCTTTGACAGGGCGATCACACATCTGAAGCAGGTAGGAATGGCACCGTTTATCAATGCAAATCCAACACAGCTTTCCGGTGGACAGAAGCAGAGGGTTGCCATTGCAAGATCGCTCTGCATGAATCCGGAGGTCCTGCTTTTTGATGAACCTACATCAGCACTGGACCCGGAGATGGTAGGCGAGGTTTTAAATGTTATGAAGGAGCTGGCGACCACAGGCCTTACCATGATCATTGTGACTCATGAGATGGCATTTGCCAGAGATGTTTCCACTAGGACGATTTTTATGGATCAGGGTTACATTGTGGAGGATGCACCTCCGGCGGAGCTGTTTAAAAATCCTAAAAATGCCCGTACCAGAGAATTTTTGAGCCGTTATCTGGCAGGATAGGAAGGAGTATAAAATGGAAAATTTTATTGTAACCTTTGCCAGAGGTTTTGGAACCGGCGGAAAGGAAATCGCCTCCATGCTGGCAAAAGATCTTGGGATCCACTGTTATGAAAACCGTATCCTGACACTGGCAAGCCAGATGAGCGGACTGGATGAAAAGCTCTTCCTGGATATCAATGAGCGTATCCGGAATAACGGAGGATTTACAGGATTCCTTAAAGGGCTGCCCAGATCCAGGCAGTACATTGCAAGAAATGAGAAATTTGTTTCCGATGACCGGTTGTTTGAGTATCAGTCACAGATCATCAGAAACCTGGCAGATCAGGAATCCTGCGTGATTGTCGGAAAATGTGCGGATTATGTCTTAAAGGGCAGAAAAAATGTGGTAAGTATCTATATCGAAGCGCCGCGTGCCTTCTGTCTGGAGCGGACCATGCAGAGGATGAAGGTATCCTCAGATGTGGCAGCAGCCACCATTGAGAATACAGATAAGTACAGAGCGGACTATTATAAATATTATACAAAAGGTAATTACTGGACCAATCCCGTCAACTACGATATGACGCTGAACAGTGAAAAAGTCGGAATTGCAGGATGCGTAAAGATGATCGAAGAATATCTGGTGATGAAGGGTCTGATCACACGGGAACAGATCTTATCAGAACAGATCACAAAAGGGGAGGAAAAGAAATGAAGCTGGAAGAAACAGGACTGACATTTGAGGATATCAAGGAAAAAGTAAACAAATACATGATCGAGACCTATGAGAGAATGGATTTTCTGGCAGAAAGTGCAAAAGACCAGTATATCTACAATGAGAAGGGCGAAAAATATCTGGATTTTTATGCAGGTATCGCAGTAAACTCCGCAGGAAGCTGCAATGAGAAGGTAGTAAAAGCGGTTGTAGACCAGGCGCAGACACTGATGCATACCTTCAACTATCCGTACACCATTCCCCAGGCTCTTCTTGCTGAAAAGGTCTGCACAACCATCGGAATGGATAAGATCTTTTTCCAGAACTCCGGTACAGAGGCAAATGAGGCCATGATCAAAATGGCAAGAAAATACGGAATCGAAAAATATGGTCCGAACCGTTATCATATCGTAACTGCAAAAATGGGATTCCATGGAAGAACCTTTGGCGCCATGTCCGCCACCGGACAGCCGGGAAACGGATGCCAGGTTGGCTTTGGTCCCATGACCTACGGATTTTCCTATGCACCGTACAATGATCTTGAGGCTTTCAAAGATGCCTGCACGGAAAATACCATTGCCATTATGATAGAGCCTGTACAGGGCGAGGGCGGTGTCCATCCGGCAACCATGGAATTTATGAAGGGACTCCGGGAATTCTGTGATGAGAACGATATGCTCCTTCTTATTGATGAGGTTCAGACAGGCTGGTGCAGAACCGGTAAGGTGATGAGCTATATGCATTACGGGATCAAACCGGATATCGTGTCCATGGCAAAAGCACTTGGAGGCGGTATGCCGATCGGCGCGATCTGTGCTACAGAGGAAGTGGCAAAAGCTTTCACACCTGGTTCTCACGGAACAACCTTCGGCGGACATCCGGTTTCCTGTGCTGCAGCATTGGCCGAGGTTGGTGAACTTCTTGACAGAGATCTGGCTGGCAATGCGGCAAAAATGGGAGCTTATTTTATGGAAAAGCTTGCAAAGATCCCTCATGTAAAAGAGGTTCGTGGTCAGGGTCTTCTGGTAGGTGTGGAATTTGATGATACTATTTCCGGTGTGGATGTAAAGCATGGCTGTCTTGACAGACATCTCCTGATCACTGCCATCGGAGCACATACCATCCGTATGGTACCGCCGCTGATCATTACAGAGGAAGACTGTGATCAGGCGGCTGCCATCATTGAAGAGACGGTAAATGCACTTTCAGAATAAGCAGAGGAGACGAACAGCATGAAAAGATTTACATTTTCCGTACCGCAGAATATTCTTTTTGGTGAAGGTGTATTAAAGGAGCTTCCCGGGGCAGCCGGGAAGCTTGGCGGAAAACATGGCTTTATCATTTCCGGCCCCACACTGAACAGACTTGGCGTAGTGGGGCAGTGTGAAGAAATCCTTACACAGGCCGGCATTGCAGTCAGCACCTTCTGTGATACAGAAGGAAATCCATCGGTGGAGACTGTGGAACGTGCAGCTGAAGCATTCCTGACAAGCGGGGCGGATTTTATTGTTGCTCTTGGCGGCGGTTCCCCTATGGATGTGGCAAAAGCAGTAGGCGTTGTGGCGAAATACGGCGGCAGCATCACAGAATATGAAGGTGCGGACAAGGTTCCGGGGGAGATCATCCCACTGATCGCTATTCCCACAACTGCCGGAACCGGTTCAGAGGTTACGGCTTTTTCTGTTATTACCGATCACAAACGAAATTACAAGCTTACAGTATTTTCCTATAAGCTGATCCCGGCTTATGCACTTCTGGATCCGCTGCTTCTTACCTCCGCACCTGCTTCCGTGGCGGCTGCCTGCGGGATCGATGCGCTGATCCACGCAGAGGAATCCTACGTTTCTCTGGACGCATCTCCATTTTCCGAGGCAATGAGCGAAAAAGCGATGGAGCTGATCGGGCGGAGCATCCGCACCTACGTGGCAGACCGCAGCAATCTGGAAGCAGCTTCCGATATGCTGGCAGGCTCTCTGTTTGCCGGGATTGCTTTTTCCTGGGCAAGACTTGGAAATATCCATGCCATGAGCCATCCGGTCAGTGCTTTTTTCAATGTGCCTCACGGTGTTGCAAACGGAATCCTGTTTCCGTATATCGTGAAATATAACGAAGAGGCAGCCTTCGGAAAATATCAGAAGATTTATAATTATATTTCCACGGAAAAGAAATGTGAGTCTGAGTTTTCAAAAGGAATGCTGGAGCAGGCAGTCCGTGAGCTGAATACACAGGTTGGGATCCCGGCGAAATTATCGGATGCAGGGGTTACGGATGAGTATTTTGCACAGATGACAGAGGATGCCATGAAAAGCGGAAACATTGCGATAAATCCTCAGAAAACCGTTCGGGAGGATATCCTGGCACTGTATAAAGAGGCACTGTAGGAAGGTTCCGCTTCATCATGGAATAGAAGATTTTACGATAATTTTATACAAAAATCATAATAATGAGATAGTACCGAAAAAATAAGCATGCTACCATATTTTCTGAAAAAGGGACAGAAGTCAGAAAAGGAGCGCATGCATATATGATAAAAACCTATGTGATAGATACGAATGTACTGATCCAGGCTCCATATGCATTGGAGTGTTTTGAGGACAATAATCTGGTACTTCCGCTGGTGGTGCTGGAAGAACTGGATGGACTTAAAAAGGCAGAGGGCGAAAAAGGAATCAATGCAAGAGCCGCAGTCCGAAAGCTGGAATGGTACAGGCAGAAGGGTGATCTGTTACAGGGAGTAGCACTTTCCGGCGGTGGTATTCTGCGTATTGAAAAAAATTTTGTACACGTAGAGCTGCCGCCGGATCTTCCGGATGACAAACCGGATAACAGGATCCTGAAGGTATGCAGAGGTCTTGCGGAAACAGATGAGCAGGTTATTCTGGTGACAAAGGATATCGTACTTCGTCTGAAGGCACAGATCATGGGAATTCAGGCAGAGGATTTCGAGCGTGAGCAGATCTCAGATGATGATGCACAGTATACCGGTCGTACAGAAGTATACATTCCGGAAGATAAGGTCAAGGAGTTCAAGAAAAAAGGAATTTCTCTTGAAGAGGTTTATCAGAGTGACGAGGAAGGAAATCATACCATACCGGAATTTCATGAGAATGAATTTGTGATACTGAAGCCGGATCAGTCTACAAAAAAGACACTTCTTGGAAGAGTATCCTCAGGAAAGATAGTCCAGCTTGTTTACAAAAAAAGCAAGCCCTATGGAATATCACCGAGAAATGTCGGACAATATTTTATGCAGGAAGCCCTTATGACAGATGCAAAAGAAGCTCCCCTTGTTATCATCAAAGGAATGGCGGGAACCGCGAAAACATTTTATTCGCTTGCTGTTGGAATGGAAAAGGTATATAACAATCCGGCACAGGAATATCGCCGTGTGATCGTATGCAGACCCAACGCACAGTTTGACGATGATATAGGATTTCTGCCGGGCGATGAAAAGGAAAAAATAGCACCTTTGATGAGACCGGTGATCGATAATCTGGAACAGATCCTTGATTCGGATGAAAAGAAGAGATATGAAGATGAAGACGAGCTGAGTGATAAGATAGCGGAGATTTTTGAACGTGGAATCATTCAGACGGAAGCATTGAATTTCATCAGAGGAAGGTCTATTGCGAAGACATATCTGATCATTGATGAAGCTCAGAATATGACACCAAATCAGGTAAAGGGCATTATCACAAGAGCAGGCCAGGGAACGAAGATCATACTGCTGGGAGATCCGCAGCAGATCGACAGGCCCTTTCTGGATGAAAGGACAAATGGTTTAAGCTATGCGGCGAAACATATGGTGGATAGTCCTCTTTGCTGGCAGATCACATTGTCAGCTGAAGAATGCGAGAGATCATCGCTGGCAATGGACGCAATAAAGAGACTCTGACTATATGGCTAAGAAGCATAAGCAGAGTGGGAATATCTGCACGAAACACGTAGGGAGAGTAAAAAAACTTGAAGTATAAGGATGTAGCGAATAATAAGGAAATCAATGCATATCTGAAAAAGGGAAATTCAAACCTGGGACAGCTTGGATTTACAGATCATTCACAGGCACATTGTGTTCAGGTAGCACATCAGGCCGGGAAGATTCTGAAAAGACTCGGCTACCCGGAGCATGAGATCGAGCTTGCAAAAATCGCCGGATATATGCATGATATCGGAAATGCGATTAACAGAAACCATCATGCGGAATACGGTGCCCTTCTTGCAAATGATCTGCTGAAGGATACCAACATGTCTCTTGAGGACAGAGTAACTGTCATAGCTGCAATCGGAAATCACGATGAATCAACAGGAAGCCCGGAAGATGTTATATCAGCAGCACTTATCATTGCGGACAAAACTGATGTCAGAAGAAGCCGTGTACGCCAGAAGGAAAGATCTGCGTTTGATATTCACGATCGTGTGAATTATGCTGTGACAGATTCGAAGCTTAAGATTGATGAAGAAAAATCTGTGATCGCACTGAACCTTCAGATCGATGAAAATATCTGTTCCATGTATGACTATTTTGAGATTTTTCTTGATCGGATGATGTTCTGCAGAAAATCAGCAGAAATTTTGGGAACAACCTTCAAGCTGACTGTAAACGGACGAAAAGTACTTTGAACAGAGTAGCTTTCGGGAAAATCCGGACCAATATGATGGTAATGAGCTGGCAATTATAGAGAAGAAAGAAGAATCCCCTGGATACGGAAAATTATCCGCGTTCAGGGGAATTTTTATGGTGTGAAAATTATATTATCCAATGCGTCGTAAAACCCTTTGCTTCAGCTATGGGGATATAAGACGCGTCCATCGAATTTATGCAAGTAATTGAAGATGGACAAAATAGTAATTGTATCAACTAATAAACTATAGTATAATACAAATATGAACACAACATATAAATCAAACAACAATGTCGTCTATTCCTGTAAATACCATGTAGTATGGTGTCCAAAGTATAGACGAAAAGTATTAATTAATGGTGTGGACGTCCGGCTGAAGGAGCTGCTCACAGAGTATGCTGCAAATCTTTCTG